>Ga0163149_10000038_pt1 | contig 147987 bp, 107 predicted proteins | sample OliLakLV19MP5G1_FD_148604 | JGI IMG/M metagenome (GOLD analysis project Ga0163149, IMG submission 148604) | Freshwater microbial mat bacterial communities from Lake Vanda, McMurdo Dry Valleys, Antarctica - Oligotrophic Lake LV.19.MP5.G1 | ecosystem: Environmental > Aquatic > Freshwater > Lake...
GCATTTGCTGGAGGCCGGCTATGACATTCGCACGATTCAAGAGCTATTGCACGATTCAAGAGCTATTGGGCCATGCCGATGTGACGACCACGATGATCTATACGCATGTACTGAACCAAGGTGGGCGCGGCGTTTTGAGTCCATTGGACCGGACATAGGTGGATTGCACCGGGTCGGCGATCCCGCCCTGGTGCTTGACTGCAGGATTGACATGAAGCACACCGCAGCTGGCTCAGCACGCCCAGGCAGGACCGGCTTCAGCCGCGATGGGCAATACCGTGGCCGCAAACCATCGAGACTGGCGATCAATGACGGGATTGATCAGCCGTTCGGTGCAATGGTGGGTCGTGGGAGATTCGTACGCGGGACCATCGGATTAAAAGTCCGGTGCTCCACCGACTGAGCTAACGTCCCATTGCAGCGGCCGCGCGGTTTAGGCGACACACGCCGAGCACACAGTGATTGACACGCATGGATCGGCAGCGCGTAGGTCTGCAACGCACGCGGTGCGCGACAGGGCTTGTTGAATCACTGAATCCTGGAATGACCGCCGAGTGGGTCCGACCTGCGCTCGGACGTTTTCACGTATTCGGCTTATCGCGACGAAGTTTGCGTACAATTGCGTTGAGCGCACGGTCAACCAAGCCGCTCTCTTCCAGGACCTGAAGTTTTCCATCCCGGATCGCTTTCACCAAGTCGTCGGCGGCGTACTCGCCACACTTGACACCGTTGCGGTTGACGAACAGATACTGTGATCGCACAGTACTGACCCAGAGCAGCTTGGCGCGTTCGCGAGTGGCGTCTTCGCGGACAAACTCCAACCAGGCACCGGGTTTCAGGTCGCGGACTGTGGTGGTAACGCTGTCGCCCGCAACCGCAGGTGGAAGTTTCGGCTCCGCCGCTTTGGCTACGGTCTCAGGACTATAGACAACCTCGTCTTTGCCGCTGCCAAAGCGGACCTCCAGGCTCTCGAAGAAATCCTGTTCGTGCTTGGCGTACTGCTCGGCCCCGCCTGGCCGCGCGGAGGTTGCGTTGATCGCATTCAAAGTTGCCGTAGGTGGCACCTGCAGTTGGCCGGGCGCGCGGGTTGGGGGTACGCGAACGGGGGCGGCTGTTGCAGTGGGCTTTTGACCCGTGGACTGCGGTCCAGCGGCTGTGACGCCACCTTGGTGCTGCGCAGTAAGAAGCTCCGAGATTCCCGACCAGAGCTCATCGACATCATCGCCGTGAATGCCCACTGCAGTCAGTCCGCGCTTCAATATCTGTTCGACTTCGAGCATGGCCCCGGCATCGTCCGGATCATTCTCGAGTCTCGAAGGCGCATCGGCCAGCACTTCGACAACGCGCAACGCGTCCTTCCATTGTGCGGAATCGCCGCCATTGCGCAGATGGGTCATGACCAGATAGTTCGACCAGCGCTTGGTGAGCATGTCGCGCAGTCGGGCTGGAAGCTGTTTGCCCTCAACGCGGCGCAACAACTCGCGTGCTGATTCCTGTTGCGCCTGTTCCAGTCGTTCTTTGCCGCGCGCGGCCTCCGTTGTGCGCTTTTCGGCGATGTCAGAGCGCTTGCGATGGGTAGCAATCGCCTCGCTCAGCTGCTTGCGCGCCACGTCGAACACGCCGAGGTCTTGATCGAAACTGCTGATAACGCTGCGTACGAGGCTTTCCAGCGCGTGAAAGAAGCTGCGATCTTTGTCGGAATCTTCGCTCCAACCCAACGCGGCGGCGGCCAGATCGTCCAGCAGCGCGCGTGCAGGATGGTCCTTGCGCGCAACAAACGTGGGATCGAGCAGCGCGACTTTAAGATAGGGAATCTGTAGGCGGCTCAGCATCGACTGCAGTTCGCCTGGCAGATTTCGGTCCTGGATGGCGTAGTCGAACAGCATGCCGACCAGGTCCAGAGCGGTTTCGTCGTTATTGCGCAACCGACTGTTGGTGCCGCCACCAACAAGCCCACGGGCACGGGCGATCAAGGCAGCTTTTGCCTGCTCAGCACTAATCGCCGGACCGCCTGCACTGCCCATTTGCTCGGCTTGAAGCATGCTCAGGGCGTTCATCAAGGCATGACCATCGATTGCCGGGCCGGGCGAGTATCCGCCGCCACCGGAGTGTGCTGAGCCCGAGTAGCCCGGCCCGGCGCCGCCAGGAGCGCCCATACCGCCACCGGCTGCACCGCCACCGCCACCAAGCAGCCGCATCAACTCGGAAACTACCGGTGCCAACCCGGGATCAATGCCGCCGTAGTCACCGCCGCCAGCGTAGTAACCACCACCGGCGCCGCCGTAATCGGAGCCTCCATGCGCATGTCCGGGATCATGACTCTGCGGCGATTGGTGATCATGACTCTGCGCGCCAGGCGCTGCTGCGCCGCCCGGAGCCCTCGGTCGCGCCGCGGGAGCATTGCTGCGTGCCACGGTATAGCGCAACTCGGGCAGAACGCCAGACTCGGCCAAAATGCGGTTGGCGCGCTCATACAGGGGGCCCAGCACGCTCAGCCACTGACGCTCAAGGTGCTTCAGGCAGATCAGGCGCACATCCACCGGCATTTCTGTGGGGGTGATGGCGTGCACCACGGACGCGGCAAGTTGCTGCGGTGCGGCTGGATTGTTATTTTCGTCCAGGCCCTGCAAACCAAGCGCATGCGTCATGCGCTGTTGCAGAGTGTGCAACGGGCGCGTAAACGCAGCTACACAGCGATCAACCAGCGAAATGACGGCGAGATTCTCTTCCAGCGTATCGTGTTCGACCAGCGATAGTTCGAGTCGCGAGTCGCGGGCGAGGCTGCCATCGGCGCGCCGGGCCTGCGGCAACTTGCCGGCATAGAGCTGTTCGAAACTGGTTTGTATGCGCGTGCTAAACAAACCATTGATCGACTGCCGGTGCAGGCGCAGCGCACGCATCGAATCGAAATGGGTGTTCTGCTGTGCGCTTGATCCGGCTTTATCCGCCAAATTAAACAGATAGTCGTCCGTGGCCTGCAAGGTGGCGTCCAGCGACGCAAAAAGTGCCTTGAAGAACTCGTCGTCAAAAGCCTTGGCGATCAACGCCGCCCCGCCAGTCCTGTTTACGACTGGCGGGCGTAGCGGTATGACTTCAGAGGAGGGAGCACGCTCTTGCATCATGGCTCTTCATCGTCATGGATATTGTTCTGAGTCTAGCCGGGGTTGACGCCTGATACGTGAAGTAAATCACACTTGGGGCCCGGGTCGGGAGCCCCGGTGGCAACCAACCGATGAGCGGCTCCACCGCCTTTGGGCACCGTGTTCCGTGGCGCGCGGTTCGGGCGAGTCAGTTGCCAAGGCGGGTCAGATTGCGGGCAATGCACCTGAAGCCATGAATATAGGCGCTGTCAGGCTGGCAGGGCCACCGAACGAGCCGGTATCCTCTTCGCCAAAATCCGTAGCGATTTACGCATTTACCAAACGTGTTGCGCTTGACTCCTGAGACCGCCCTGCCTTGGTGGTGCACAGGTTCGCGTCGCCAGCGCCAATGGTTGGACAGTGGTCAGCTATCGAAGCAGGGGCACCCCGATCAATCGCGGTGTTTTGTAGCATCGGATTACTTAGCGTCGGATTACTTAGCGTCGGATTACTTAGCGTCGGATTACTTAGCATGTACCGCGCGCGAAACCGGCGCGATCAACTCATTGGAATGGTCCCATGAATGCAGCGCCCGCCGAGTCCCCCAGCTCTATCAACGGCATCGTTGAGAGTCTGCGTTTACGCGTTTCACCCGCGCGGTTCAAGCAGATGGAAACCCTGGTACGGCTGTTTTTCCAGCGCGTGTCCGACGAAGACCTGGGTTTGCGCTCGGTGGCGGGATGGGCTTCCCTGGTCAGCGGGATTTTCGATTTCCTGCAAGTACGCAAGGCCGAATCGGCCAGCGTGCGCGTATTCAACCCGGGCAAGGACGACGAGGGTTGGGAAACCAGTCATACCGTCATTCAGGTTATGACCGACGACATGCCGTTCCTGGTCGACTCGGTTGGCATGGCGATTTCGGCCTGTGAAAATGTGGTGCGCGCAGGGGTGCACCCGGTCTTCCTGGTTGAGCGTGATGCCGGTGGCCACTTGCTCAGCATCGCCGAGGAAGGGCATGCCGAGACCCGCGGCAAACCCGAATCGTTGATGCATTTCGAAGTGGATCGACGCGCCGAGCCCGAGGAACTTGAGCGGCTGCGCAATGCGGTCGTCGAAGCTCTGTTTGATGTTCGCGCTGCGGTACGCGACTGGCCGGCAATGCGCGACAAGCTGGAATCGATCGCAACTCAAATCGTCAACCGCGACCTGCCGATGGACGCCGATGGCAAGAGCGAGTTGCAGGCTTTTTTGCGCTGGCTCGGTGACGATCACTTTACTTTGCTCGGCTATCGCGCCTACGAGACGGTGACCGAGGGCAAGGATGATTTTCTACGCGCGATCCCGGGTTCGGGCCTGGGTATCCTGCGCGAAGCCGACACCAAGCCGCGGCCGCTGAAAACGCTTGCGGCACGCGATGTGCCGCGTGCTGAAGGCGACAAAGTGGTCATTGTCACCAAGACCAATGCGCGCGCAAGCGTGCACCGTCCGGGCTACATGGATTACATCGGGGTGCTGAGCTTCGATGCGAATGGCAAAGCCATTGGCGAGGAACGCATCCTGGGATTGTTCACTTCATCTGCTTACACGGCGCGTCCATGGACGGTACCGATGCTACGCCGAAAGTACGAGCAACTCATGACCAGGTCCGGATTCAAGCCGGGCGGCCACAGCGCCAAGGCACTTCGACATATCCTGGAAACACTTCCGCGCGATGAGTTTCTGCAAGCATCCAGCGACGAGCTGTATCAGATCAGCATGGCGGTATTGGCACTGCATGAGCGACAACGTACGCGATTGTTCGTGCGCCGCGATGTTTATGGGCGCTTCTATTCGTGTCTGGTTTATATTCCGCGCGACCGTTTCAATCAGGACACACGCGAACGCATCGAGAGTTTGCTGCGTCGCGCATTCAGTGGTGAGCGCGTCGACTCAGCCGTGCACATGGGGGAAGAAGCACTGGCGCGACTGCACCTGACCATCCGCCCCAAGGCCGGTGATCGCCCCACAGTCGATGTAGTCGATCTCGAATCGCGCATCGCGCAATTGGTGCGCAACTGGTACGACGAGCTTCGCGACGCTTTGGTGCAAAAGCACGGGGAGGAACGCGGATTGAAGCTCGCTGGGCGCTATGGCAAAGCGCTTCCGGCCGGATACATTGAGGAATCCAGCACGTCGGTGGCGGCGCAGGACGTTGAAATCGCGGCCGCCCTGAAGGGGCCAGAAGATATCCGCCTGAGCCTCTACCGGCCGCCGCACAAAGCCGACAACGTGCTGCGCTTCAAGCTGTTCCGCTATGGCGCACCTATCTCGCTTTCCGAGGCGCTGCCGTTGATGGAAAACCTGGGCCTCAAGGTGTTGTCCGAGCATCCGTTTCAGATGCAGCTGAGCAGCGACAGTCGCATCCATATCCAGGATTTCGAAGTTCAATCGGCGAGCGGTGAGACGATCGATGTTGATCAGGTGCGTGACGCTTTCCAGAGTGCCTTCGAGCGCATTTGGCGCAACGATGCCGAGAGCGACGGCTTCAATCGGTTGATCCTCGCCGCCCATCTGCAATGGCGTCAGGTCGCCATGCTGCGCGGCTACTGCAAGTATCTGTTGCAGACCGGTGTACCGTTTTCGCAGACCTATATGGAAGAGGCATTGCAGCGCTACCCGTTGCTGGCGCGCATGTTGGTCGAACTGTTCGAGACCAAATTCGATCCCGCGCGCAGTGACCCCAATCATGTCGACGCGGCGCGCAAGCTGCTGGCGCGCGACATTCAGCAATTGTTGCCGAAGAATCTGTTGGCGGCTGCGTCCAATCCGGTCGAGGCGTTGCTCGCGGTGCGTTCCGACGATCGCCAGGTGCAGATCGACGCCAGTATCAAGTTCATGAAGGGCTTGCTGGATCGCGTCACCAGCCTGGATGACGACCGTATCCTGCGCAGTTTCATCAGTCTGATCCAGGCCACGTTGCGTACGGGTTTTTATCAACATCGCGAAGGCCGCCCGCGCGATTACATCAGTTTCAAATTCGACCCGGCGCGGGTACCTGACTTGCCCAAGCCGCGACCGTATCGTGAGGTCTTTGTTTACAGCCCGCGTGTCGAAGGCGTGCATTTGCGCTTTGGACCAGTGGCGCGCGGTGGACTGCGCTGGTCTGATCGTCGCGAGGACTTCCGTACCGAGGTGCTCGGTCTGGTCAAGGCGCAAATGGTCAAAAACACGGTGATTGTGCCGGTTGGCGCCAAGGGCGGCTTCTTCGTCAAGCGACCACCCGTTGCTGGCGACCGTGATGCCCAGCTGGCCGAAGGTGTTGCCTGCTATCGCATGTTCATCAATGGTCTGCTCGACATCACCGACAATCTGATCGATGGCAATGTGGTGCACCCACAAGACGTGGTGCGCCATGATGCCGATGATCCCTATCTAGTGGTGGCTGCCGATAAGGGCACCGCCACGTTTTCCGATATCGCCAACTCGGTTGCGGCCGAGCACGGGTTCTGGTTGGGCGATGCCTTCGCTTCTGGCGGCTCGCAAGGTTACGACCACAAGGGCATGGGTATTACCGCGAAGGGTGGCTGGGAATCGGTGAAGCGGCATTTCCGTGCCCTGGGCCGCGACAGCCAGACACAGGATTTCACCTGCGTGGGCGTGGGTGATATGTCGGGCGATGTGTTCGGCAACGGCATGCTGCTCAGCGAACACATCCGTCTCATCGCTGCCTTCGACCACCGTCACATCTTTGTCGATCCCAATCCGGATGCGGCCAGCAGTTTCAAAGAACGTAGCCGCATGTTCGCGCTGCCGCGTTCCAGCTGGGACGATTACGATCGCAAGCTCATCAGTGCTGGCGGCGGCGTTTTCCCGCGCAGCGCAAAGGCCATCGCAATCAGCGTCGAGATGCATCGCGCACTTGGTCTGATCGATAGTGTTGACAGCATGAGCCCGAACGAGCTGATGGCGGCGATCCTGCGCGCGCCGGTGGATCTTCTGTGGAACGGCGGCATTGGCACCTATGTCAAAGCTTCCACCGAAACCCATGCCGACTGCGGTGATCGCGCCAACAATGCTATACGCCTCAATGGTCGTGACCTGCGCAGCAAGATAGTGGGCGAGGGTGGCAATCTGGGCATGAGCCAGAAGGGCCGCATCGAAGCAGCCCTGCACGGCGTGCTGCTGAACACCGATTTCATCGACAATTCCGCCGGCGTAGACACCTCCGATCACGAGGTCAACATCAAGATATTGTTGGACGACGCCGTCGGCCGTGGCGAGTTGACGGTGACCGACCGCAATGTGCTGTTGGCCAGCATGACCGACGAGGTCGGCGCTCTGGTGCTGCGCGACAACTATCTGCAAAATCAGGCGATCAGCGTGATGGAACGCATGAGTGTTTCGCGCCTGGGCTCCAAGCAGCATTTTATCCGCACCCTGGAGACCGCTGGGCAACTCGATCGTGTAATGGAAGATCTTCCCAGCGACAGCGAATTTGCCGAGCGCAGGTCGCGTGGCCAGGGTTTGACCCGTCCTGAGTTGTCGATCCTGCTTTCATACTCGAAGATCGTCCTGTTCAACCAGTTGCTCGACTCGGATGTGCCCGAAGACCCGTATATGGCAAAGGAACTGGTCCGCTATTTCCCGAAGCCATTGCAGGAGCGCTTCAGGGACCACATGGAGCGGCACCGACTGCGCCGCGAAATCGTGACTACGGCAGTGACCAACTCGATGGTCAATCGCATGGGCGCAACTTTTGCCATGCGCATGCGCGAAGACACCGGCGAGTCGCCCGCGGAAATTGCCAAGGCTTACGCGATCGCGCGTGAGGTGCTGGACGCGCGCGCGTTGTGGAACGATATCGAACGCATGGACGGCAAGATCCATGGCGATGCGCAGATCGATGCGCTGCTGCGCGTATGGAACCTGATGCGCTACGTCACCCGCTGGCTGCTCAATCTGCCGGGCGCCAAACTCAACATCGCCGAATCGGTTGAGCGCTATGGCAGTGGCATCGTCGAGTTGCGAGCTGGCCTCGCCAATACGCTCGCTGATGCCGAACGCGTGCGCGCTGGCAATGATGCCGACAACTGGGTCAAGGCTGGCTTCTCCGCAGAACTTTCGGAAAAACTCAGCCTGTTACCCGCCTTGGCTTCGGTATTCGACATCATCGAAGTCGCCCTGGATCGTAAGCAGCCGCTGCTCAAAGTCGCGGAGGTTTATTACGGCCTCGGTGAAACCCTGTCGCTGAAATGGTTGATGGGGAAAATCGAGGAATTGCCGGTGGAAGGACGCTGGCACGCTTTGGCGCGCGGAGTGTCGCGCGACGAACTCTTTGCACAGCAGCGAGTGCTGGCCGCCCAAGTGCTAACCAAAGGTGGCAAGGGTGACGGCAAAACCTTGGTCGCCAACTGGATACAGCGCGACGACCCGGCATTGAAGTTCACCCTGAGCATGTTTGCCGATATGCGCAGTCAACTGACCATGGATTACCCAACGGTGTCGGTCGCGGTGCGCCGTTTGGCACAGCTGGCGCAAGCTGGCGCGCGCACCTGATCGTCTTGCAGACTCCCATTTGAGGTCGTGTTCACAGAAGGCTGCTGGGCACCGGCGGCAGCGACGACGCCATGCAACGGGATTGGTCACGAGCACTTTCAAACTAGATACAGACAGCCGAAGCCGGCGTAGGCGCTCTGTCGCCGAGCCACCCGACAACGTCACCGGCGCCAGTCGCGTGCTGGTGATCAACGATCGCCTCGCGCATGATCTCTATCCAAGTAAACGACTGAATGCTGCGTTTCGTTCATCGGCTACGGTTCGCGAATGATTGTCGTTTGCGTAGTAAATCGCTGAGTCGCGTACCATGGCACCATTCAGCGCTCGCGAACCTTTTCGAAATGCCCCAAACCAACCTTGATCGACACCATGCAGCGGCAGATCATCCAGGCACGGAGGCACGTTCCGTATCGCCCTGGCGGCTGTGCGTAGCACCGATGATGGACTGGACCGATCGGCATTGCCGGCACTTTCATCGGCTGCTGACTCCGCACGCGCGCCTGTACACCGAGATGGTCAATGCACATGCAATTCGACACGGTGATCGCGAACGTCTGCTTGGTTTCGATGCCAGCGAACATCCGGTGGCGCTGCAGCTCGGTGGTAGTAACCCGGTACTTCTGGCCGAGGCGGCGCGGGTAGGGCAGGAGTTCGGCTACGACGAAATCAATCTCAACTGCGGCTGCCCGAGTGATCGTGTCCAAGCCGGCCGCTTTGGTGCCTGCCTCATGCGTGAGCCGACGCTAGTAGCCGATTGCGTGGCGGCGATGCGTGCGGCGGTTTCGGTTCCGGTCACCGTGAAATGCCGCATTGGTGTCGACGACCAGGATGATGATGAGGGACTGCGGCAGTTCATCGACAACGTGCATCAGGCCGGATGCAGCGTGTTCATCGTGCATGCGCGCAAGGCGTGGCTGAAGGGTTTGAGCCCAAAGGAAAACCGTGACGTTCCGCCGCTGAACTATCCGCGCGTGCATCGACTGCGTCAGGAATTTCCCGATCTGACGCTGGTAATGAATGGCGGCCTGACCACGGTCGCGGAGTGCGTCGAGCAGGTCGATGCACTCGACGGCGTCATGCTCGGCCGAGCTGCGTATCACGAGCCGTGGATATTGGCCGAGCTTGAGCAAGCATTGTTTGAACCCGATTCGGCATTGCCCGATCGATGCGAGGTTTTGCAACGCATGCGCGGGTATACCGAGGCGCGGCTCGCCGCAGGCGACTCACTCGCGCAGATCACCCGGCACGTGTTTGGTCTGTTTCAGGGCCTGCCCGGTGCGCGCCGCTTCCGTCGCGTGCTCAGCGAACAGGGCCATGGCAGGGGCTGTGGTTGGGAAGTCGTCGAAGCCGCCCTGCATTCGATGAAGGATGTAGCACTTGCCGCCTGATTCCCAATTTGATGGCGTCATCCGCGACCCCGCACAATGGCAGGCGTGGGTCGCTGGACTAAACTCGCCCATGCGCTGTCACAGCACGGCAGGCGGCGCTTTTCTGGTGTCGCCCAATGGCTTCTCGCTGGCTGCTGAGTCGGCCAGCGATAACGTCTACATGGCCAAGGGTACGGTCGATACCGCGCTGGCGCTACGTCAACATCACAACCTCGCCCAGGCCGTAGGCCGATCGCTGCCGGTGCAGGTGTTCCCTGGCAGCGCAGCAACGCCCGATGCAGTGTTTCCCAACAATGTGTTTGCTACTGTTCCGGGGAAGCTGATCATTGGCGCGATGCGTCATGCAGTGCGACAACGCGAATCGCTGCGTAGTGACGTGCCCGCTTGGTTCGCCGACCAGCACGGTTACAGCGTCGAACGCATAGATCGTCATGGAGTCGTCGCTGAACTGACCGGCCCGCTGATCATCGATCATGCACGGGGTATTGGCTACTGCGGCGTCAGCGAGCGAGTCAATGAACTCGGCGTGCGGGCAATGCAGCAAGCCTTCGATCTGCGCGCCGTGTTCGCGTTCAATCTGGTCGCTGGTGAATACCATAGCAACGTAGTGATGTCGGTATTGGCGGGCAGGGCGCTGGTGATTCACGCGCCATCGTTTGCTGATGCGGCGGTTCCCAAGTCGATCGCCGCGCTCTATGGTCTGAACGTAATGTGGCTGAGCGATGTCGAAAAGTCCGCTTTCGTCGGAAACTGTATCGCCCTGCGCGACGACGAAGTCTGGATGAGCGCGCGTGCGGCCGCAGCCTTGTCGGTCGAGCACCGCGAACTGCTCACGCGGATCGGGTTCGCTGTACGCAGCGTCGACATCAGCGAAATAGAGAAAGCGGGCGGCAGCCTGCGTTGCTGCATCGGCGAAATCTGGTAGCGCCGCGGATCCAGTGGGGGCGGCCCATGACTGCAGGCGCGGACTGCGGGCCCACGCCAGGTTATCGAAGTCTGGTCGTCGAAGTCTTGACACAATGATATCTCCCGCTAAAATGTGCGGCTGTCAAAGCGGGAATAGCTCAGTTGGTAGAGCACGACCTTGCCAAGGTCGGGGTCGAGGGTTCGAGTCCCTTTTCCCGCTCCAGTTTCCAAACAAAGCCTCGGCCATCCGGGGTTTTGTTGTTTAAGAGCTCGATGCGATGCATGATGCGCACGAGATCCAGTACCGCCATCCGGCCGGGTGGCAGAGTGGTCATGCAGCGGCCTGCAAAGCCGCGTACGTCGGTTCGATTCCGGTCCCGGCCTCCAAAAAAACAAGCCCCGCGATTGCGGGGCTTGTCGTTTCCAGACTTCACCGAACGCCGCATTGCGGCCACAATGCAGGCTCGTTTTCGACAAGCCCGGATGGCGAAACAGGTAGACGCAAGGGACTTAAAATCCCTCGACCACAAGTCGTGCCGGTTCGATTCCGGCTCCGGGCACCATAATGCGTTTCCTAATTCGCGCTGAGATACAACGCAGGGAACCACTTGTTCAAAGGCAGCAGTATTTTTGACTGATGCCGGCAATCCGTGCATGGGAAGTACACCTGATCACCGTGTCTGAACTGCGAATGCGCCGCGCCAGCACAGGCCGGACAACGAAATCCCTCTGGTCACCGCGATCGGAACATAGACTCCCGACACTGCGCCTCGCTCGAGTAGCGCGCCATGAACGTCGCCATCGACGACCCCGACTGGTACTGCACCTTGCTCATCGGCATGACCGACTCCCGCATCGTTTGTGGGCCTACCATTCATCCATCGCGTCTTGGATCGCGCGAACGACAGCTGAGGATCAGCGCGAAACAGGAACATTTGTGTATTGCCCCTCAATCCATTGACTCAGGTAGCGCAGGGTCTAGAGAATGACCGTATCAAGCGCGCCGCTGAATGCGGCTCAGGTCAACCGCTAGGGATCGGGTCTCGTCCGCCACAGACGAAATTCCTTTGGGGAAATCGATGAGGGGGATGATCCAGGTCATGCCTCGCTGCGAGTGCTCTCAGTCCCGTTGCCCAACCCAACAAATCGAGAGCCCCAATGATGAAGTCGTCGATCCTGTATTCAAGGCGAGCAGCCACGTGGCTGCTATTGCTGATCAGCGTGCCCGCGTTTGCCAATATCAGCGGCACCGTGTTCCAGGATTACAACGACAACGGTCAGATCGATATTTCCCTGGCACCCGGCACCCAAGCTATCGACGCCGGCGTTGGCGGCATGACGGTTACCGTATTCGATAGCCTCGGTGCCAATGTCGGCACTGCAGCATCCTGTGGAGTTGTGGTCGCTGGCGCATGCACCGGCAGCAATCCGGGTTTCTATGACATTGCTGTCGCCGGCACAGCGCCCTATCGCGTCGAATTCACCGGCTTGCCGGCCGGATTCCAACCGGCCGCGCAGGGCGCGGGCTCCGCCAGCACGGTGCAGTTTGTCGCCAGCGCCACGACTGCCAATATTGATGTTGGTATCAATATTCCGCCGGAGTACTGCCAGAACAATCCGGAGATGCTCATTACGACCTATACCGGCGGTGAGCCCATCGCTGGTGCCAACAATGGTCGCGCCTGCCTGCTCAGCTTCCGCTACAGCGCCGGCAATGCCTCGCGCCCGTTGGTCGCTGGTGCTGGCGGTCATGACGATTCCGGTTACTTTCCATCCAGTTCACCGATCACGGTGCCTGCAAACCAGATCGGCGCAACGTTTGGTCTGGGCTACCACCGGGCATCGCGCACCGCTTTGGCTTCATCGTTCCTGCGCGCCTTTGCCGGCTTCGGACCTTCCGGCGCACCGACCGGCAGCACCGGCGCGATCTATCAGGTCAACAATCCGACTTCCGGCTTTGTCGTAGCCGCCAGCGTCTTCGTCGATCTTAATACCCTGCCGCAATTCGCTGGTGATCAGCCAGTGGCAGGTGTTAATCCGCATCCCAACGACACCTTCAACTTCAACAACAATACGGACGAGAGCGTGAGCGGCCCGCTAGTCGGCAAGCGTTCGCTGGGCGATCTCGATGTCAGCGCCGACGACACCACTGTTTATGTGATCAATGCCAACGATCGCAACCTGTATCGGATTCCGTTCAACAATCCGGTTGCCGGCACGACGCGTTTTGCTTTTCCAACCCAAACCACGACTTCGGGTGGTGCCCCCCTTTGCAACAATTCAAACAACGTGCGCCCATTTGCGCTCGGCGAACGCAACGGACTGATCTATGTCGGTGCGGTGTGTTCGGCGGAAGGAGGAACCGCGGCCGATGTGCGCACGCTCATCTACACCTTCAATCCGACCACTTCTACCTTCAGCATCGACCCGGTGTTCAGTTTTCCGATGAATTATGCGCGTGGTTGCGCCAACGGCGACCCGCTGTTTCCGGCCTCGGGAACCTGCGGTGCAACGTCGGCTGGCGCCTGGCAGCCGTGGCAGGACGACTCCGCAACCACGCCGTCCACGCCACAACCATTGATTGGCGACATTGAGTTCGACGGCAACGACATGATCATCGCCTATCGCGATCGTTATGCCGATCAAAGCGCCGGCTTGATTCGCTCAGCCGGTGAAATTCTGCGCGCCTGCTTCAACGGCAGCGGTTGGGATCTGGAGAACAACGCCTCCTGTGGCGGCCTCGCATCCAACGGCGCCAACCAGGGACAAGGGCCCGGCAACGGAGGCGCGGTGCCGGCTGGCGATGGCGAATACTACTTCGGTGATGCCTATAGTCAGTTTCACGCCGAGCTCGGCAACGGCTCGCTGGCCCAGATTCCTGGCTTCCCCGACGTGGCAATGAGCCTGTATGACCCGGTGTTCAGCGGTGCCGGCACAACCTTCGATGGCGGCGTGCGCTGGATGCGCAACCGCTTGAACGATGCTGGGCCAGGCACTGTCACCCGCGGCGATCTGACCCGCGCCTATCGCGTATTCAATGACACCGGCGACTTTGGCCCCGGCGATCCGTTTTTCGGCAAAGCCAACGGTCTCGGCGACATCGAAGCAATGTGTGCACCGGCGCCGCTGCAGGTGGGCAATCGGGTCTGGTGTGATCGCAACCACAACGGCGTGCAGGATGCGTCCGTGCTCGAAGCGGGCGTCAATGGCGTGCAGGTGCAATTGTTGTGCACAGGCTTCAACGCTGTCTCGACCACCACCAATGCCTCCGGGGTGTATTTGATCGGCGATGCTGCTTTCATCGCCGCCAACCCGGCAACCAGCGGTCTGCCCCGCGGCGCCAGTTGCACGTTGCGCATTGATCCGGCAGCTGCCGGCAATGCCGGGTTGATGACGGCGGCCTGCGGTTCAACGCGCCCGACCTTGCCCAATATCGGCGGCGCTGGCGGCGATATCCGCGACTCCGATGCGGTGGCCAATGGCGCGCTACTCGATGTTCCAGTAGTGCTCGGTCAGTCAGGGCAAAACAGTCACGATCAGGACTTCGGTCTCGGCGGCTCGGACCTCGGCGATCTTCCAGACTCCGCAGCTGGCGTCGGCACCAACAACTACGAGACGCTGACTACTAGTGGCGGCCCCATCCATCCCATCGTGCCCGGTTTGCAGATCGGTGTGAATGTCGACGCGGAAGCAGATGGACAGCCAAACGCGACGGCGGACGGCGATGATCTTGCTGGCGCACCGGACGATGAAGACGGCGTGGTGCAGGCGTCGTTGCAGTTCCTGCCGAGTGTCTTGCAAAACGTACAGGCGACGGTCACCAACACCACCGGCAGCGCCGCACGTTTCTGTGGTTTCGTCGACTTCAATCGCGATGGTGATTTTGCCGATGCCGGCGAGAGCAGCTCGCTCGCGGTGGCCAACGGCTCGAACAATCTTGCCGTCGTGCTGCCGTTCACCGCGCCCGTGGGCACGACCACCGGCACTGCCTATGCGCGCTTCCGCTTCAGCACGGATATTGCCGGAGTGTGCGCCGCGAATGGTGCCGCCAGCGATGGCGAAGTCGAGGACTATCTGGGCCAGGTGCAGTCACAGGACCTCGGCGATCTGCCGGACAGCGGGGCCGGCGTTGGCGCGAACAACTACGAAACGCTGATCGCCAACGGCGGTCCAGCGCATCCGATCGTCGCCGGTCTGCGTATCGGTGCCAACGTTGATTCCGAAGCAGATGGACAGCCCAATGCCGGCGCCAATGGCGACGACAGCAATGGAGTGCCGGATGATGAAGACGGTGTCGTGATGGCCACGCTGAGTTTTGTGCCCGGACTGACTCAGGCCGTATCGACCACAGTGACCAATACCAGTGGCACCGCAGCGCGCCTGTGCGGTTTCGTCGATTTCAACCGCGACGGCGATTTCGCTGATGCAGGCGAAAGCGTTTCAGCTGCGGTCGCTGATGGTTCCAACAATGCAGCCACTGCGCTCAACTTCACTGCGCCGGTTGCCGGCAGTAGCGGGCCGATTTACGCACGCTTCCGACTGAGCACCGACGTCGCAGGCGCCTGTCTGTCGAACGGGCAGGCCAGCAACGGCGAAGTCGAAGACTATCTGGGCCAAATCGTCACCACGGATCTGGGCGATCTGCCCGATACTGCGTCCGGTACTGGCGTCGGCAACTACAACACCTTGCGTGCCGACAACGGCGCGATGCACGGCGTCGTGGCTACTCTGTTTATGGGTCTGAGTGTAGATGACGAACTCGATGGCCAGCCCAACGTCGCAGCCAATGGCGATGACACTAATGGCGCCGCCGATGATGAGGACGGAATAACCGTGGCCGACCTGAACTTGTCGGCTGGGGCCGCCGCCAACCTGCGCGTGAACGCAACCAACACCTCTGGCAACCCGGCCACGGTTTGCGGTTTCATCGATTTCAACGGCAATGGTGTCTTCACCGACGCTGGCGAAGGCGCACAGATCGCGGTGCCCAATGGCAGCAACAACGCACCCTTCACGCTCGCCTTTGGCACGGTTCCGGTCGCGGCCGTGAGCAGCAGCTATGCGCGCTTCCGACTCAGCACCAACGTTGGCTGCAATGCCACCGGAACACAGATCGATGGTGAGGTCGAGGATTACCCGATCAACGTCGCACAACGCGATCTGGGCGATCTACCCGATAGCGATGCCGGTATCGGTGCCGGCAACTACGAGACCTTGATCGCCAGCAATGGCGCAGTGCATTCCATCGTGACCGGACTGTTCATGGGTGCAAGCGTAGACCCGGAAGGCGATGGCCAGCCCAACGCCGGTGCCAATGGCGATGACAGCAATGGCGCTCCTGATGATGAGGACGGCGTCACCTTGGCGGCCACGCCCTACGCTTTGGGAAGCCCGGCGCGCGCAACCGTTGTAGCCACCAATCAACTGGCCGGTGCAGCGCTTGCGTGTGGCTTTATCGACTGGAATGGCGATGGCGATTTCGCCGATGTCAATGAAACAGCGCAGGTCGGTGTTCCAAGTGGCAGCAATGGCGTCGGCATCGTGCTCGACTTCGGCAATACGCCGGTGACGGCGATCGCCAGCACCTACGGCCGCTTCCGTCTGAGCACCGACGCAACCTGCAGCGCCAATGGCGGGGCCAGCAATGGTGAGGTGGAAGACTACATTGTCAGCACGACCGGTAACGGCGCACTCAGCCTCGGCAATCTGGTGTGGGAAGACTTCGACAACGATGGCGCGTTCGATGCTGGCGAGCCTGGCATCGCTGGAGTCGCTGTCGCCTTGTTCTTCGACACCGATCAGAACTGTGTACCCGATGGCGCTGCCGTTGCTACCACCACGACGGCGGTGGGCGGCATTTACGGCTTTGCCAATCTGCTGCCAGGTCAATACATTGTCGACATCACTCCGCCCGCAGGATATCTGGGCAGCACGGGAACGGGTCGCTATGCAGCCATCGGTCCGTTCGAGCCGGCACCGGACCCAGACAACAACACCAACAATGACGACAACGGCACCGCGACAGGTGCTGTGATTCGCGCCTGCGCGGTCGAGCTGATCGCCAAACAGGAACCGATCAACGACGGCGATACCGATTCGAACTCGAACCTCAGCGTCGACTTCGGGTTGTTGATCGATTTCGATCTGGCGTTGCGCAAGACCCTTGCCCCCGGCCAACCTGCCATCGTTGCACCCAACGCGCTGGTCAGTTTCACCATCACTGTCTTCAACCAGGGCGCGATTGATGCCGCCAACATCCAGATCAGCGACATGATCCCGGCGGGCATGGCACTTGAAGACAGCAATTGGACCGCGTCGGGCAATCTGGCCACGCGCACCATCGCCGGCCCGCTGGCGGCGGGCGCTTCCACCTCGGTGACCATTGCCTTGCGGATCGTCAATAGCTCCCTGCCGACGTTCCTCAACATCGCGGAAATCTCCAGCGCAACGGACACCGGCGGCACGCCACGCACAGACAAGGATTCCCAGCCTGACAATGACCCAGGCAACGATGGTCCGCCAGTCGATGATGAGACCGGGAACATCGGCGGAGACGAGGACGATCAGGATCCACAGGGCGTCGTCTTGCCCAGGGAAGTGCCTACGCTTCGCATGTTTGGTGTCTTGACGTTGGCACTGTTGCTGCTTTGCATCGGTATATTGCAGCGCCGAGTCAACGCCTGACACACAACTGCAGCAGACGAACGGCCCGAAATGAAACGGCCCGCAATGCGGGCCGTTTTCATAGCACCTACCCACTCGGGTCAAGCAGCGTATTCCCATGGCGTTATTCGTAGCTGAGCTCTGAACTTCGCCCCCAGAACACCCGAGAAGAAAATACCGTGTAGCCGACGATCGCCGCCAGTGTAAACAGCGCGCCTACCCGCATGGAACGCCGCGAGGCCGGTGTCGCAGCGGCATCCTAAAAGGGTGATGCGATCCATCGCCAGATACGGAAACAGGCTATACGCAAGCCCTGTCGATATTCAATTCCGGCTCCGGGCACCGTCGATAGCTCGCCGCACAAACGATCCATTGCTCAGCGTCGTGCGTGCCGCCTCAAATTTCGTGACGTCAGTGCGCTGGTAACACCACAAAGAAAATCCTTAGTCGAACTCAGCGTGCAAGCCTAGCTGTGCCAATTCATTCTTCATGTGCAGCACGGAGTCGGCGAGTTGTTGCCGGGTGACGCCGCGGCGCGCGTCAGCGATCCAGGCTTCGCCGCGATCGCGTGAGTAGCCCCATGTTGTTGTTCGAAGACCGCCACCCAACTCGAGTCGGGCCAGCGCGTCGAGCAAGGATACGTTGGCGCCCTGGGCTGATTCGGTGACTTTGAAATAGGCGATGAAAGGATAGGGCGGGTCCGACGGTTGGTCGTCTTCCGGGTGCTTCTTGCCTTCCGCAGCGAGTAGTCGAGCGCTGTCGGCGCTGTCGGACGCAACACCCACGCGGCACGAAGCATCCTGCAGCCGATCACGCAGCCACTCGCGGTCCAGGTCGGACGCTGCAGAGAACAACGCATCGTTACCTTCTTTCCAAACACGTGCCTGATCAGGCGCCGCTGCATCCAGTGCATCGGAGACAAGCTTATTGACGCACTCACGAAGAGCATTGCGGGCGGGGGTAGTCATCGGTCGAAACTCCTTTCGAATGGCAACAGAATACTCCGGCTTGGCCACACAAAAAAGAAACACGGGTTCGGCCAGGGCAAGGTTCCGCGCGAGGCAATGGCTTCCCCAACTAGGGAACCTCTGAACAAGCCCGGAGCCGCGATAGCCCCCTGAGTCAGGGGGCGAAAAACCGCAGGTTTTTGGGGGTTTGGCAAGCGATAAGCCGTGTAGCGAAGACAAAGTGGTGACTTATTCAGACCTTCCATGGGGGCGACTCAGGTTGCTGACATCAGTGGGGTGCTCAATCAACAATGAACAGCGTGGCATCGATGTCCGTCGAGGACCGATGTGGTTCGGCTTGGTCTGCAACCTGATAACTCATCCCTGGCTTCAGCGTAAAACTGCGGCCGTCCTCGAGTTGGGTATGCAGCTCGCCCGCGGTACACAGAACAATGTGTCCCTTCGCACACCAATGATCGGCGATGTAACCGGGCGTGTAATCGACCATGCGCACGCGAATTGTTCCGAACTGTTGAGTGCGCCAATAAGCAACGCCTCGCCCGCCGGTGTGCGGTGTTCGTTCAATCTGTGACCAGTCGGTGGTTGCGAAAGAAAAGCCTGTGATCTGCATACCGAATTCCGTCTCGCGGCCGCGCCGTGAAAATACGCTTCAGCGCGGAAGACATTGCCACAGCAGAAGTGGGACTTCAAGCCAGAGCTTTAACCGGCTTTGGTGGGCCCGTATGAACTACATTCATGCCTATGACCAACAATAGTACGGTGCCAGCATAGAACAGCACCTGCATGCCTGAGGGCTGGTCTTCGTAGCCCACGAGTATGTGCAGCACTTGGCCGAGGAAGGATTTGTCGCTAAGCAACCACGATGTATCCCACAAAGTATCGACCAGCGCGGGTAACACATCGGCTTGGATGAGATAACCCGCTGCGCTGGCGGCAAGGCCTGCAGCGAGGAGCACCAGCAAGCCATTTGTAGCGCTGAAGAAATGGCGCATGGGAATCTTCAGCAGTCCGAAGTACATGGCAAATCCCACAGCAAGTCCTGCTGCTAATCCAAGGACTCCGCCCAGCGCCAATTCACCAAGGTTGGATCCGCTCGCGACCAATCCAAAACCAAACAACACAACCTCTGCGCCTTCGCGCAAAACCGCCAATGCGATGACGATGAGCAGCGCGGTCATCGGCCGATCACCTGCAGAGACTGCCTGGCCCACCGATTTCATCTGACTCGCCAGCTCGCGGCCATGCTTGGCCATCCAGATGACATGCCAGCCAATCATCACGACGGCGGCGAGAAGCACACTGGCGTTAAACCATTCCTGACCCATGCCTTGCAGCAATTCACTGATGCGTTCGGCGAAAAACGCAATCGCGAACGCACCGAGTACTCCGAGGGCGATGCCACCGAGCAAATACTTGCCGCGACCAACGACTCCGCGCGTTGCGGCGGCGACGATGCTGATGATCAGGGCGGCTTCGAGCACTTCGCGAAAAACCAGCAACAGTGAAGCAAGCATGGGGAATTCCGTAGTCAGGTGAGCGAGACAAGAGCAACCGGAGCTTTACTTGACGATCAGTTTGCCCTGTGCGGTTTTCTCGTTGAACTCGCCAAAGAATTTGTACTCACCGGCCTTGAGCGGACCGATTTTGATGCGGGCAGTGGCACCGCCCGCAATGATCTTCTCGCGTTTGAGCGAATGGCTTTCAAACTCTTCTGGAGTAGCGTCCTGGTTTTCGACTATCAATTCAAATTTCTGGCCCGCCGGGACCTCGATCGTTGTGGGCACAAAAAGATGATCCTTGATCACAATCTTGTACTCAGTGCCAGCGGCGAAGGCGGAAGAGGCAAGGGCGAACGCGAAAACGGCAACTATGGATCGGATCATTTTTGGCTCCTTGAAGGTCGATCAAATGATAATGGTTCGTATTTGCGAACACAAGAGATCCGCGAAGGGGTCCTTAGCCAGCGTTCAACTCAGGCGACAGCAGCTGGATCGTTCATTGTCACCAAACCACGGTCCGTACCTTGACGACTTTAGCTCTGCCACATGCTGTGCACGCAGACGTGGGCAGGTTTCTTCAATCGCCGATGTCGTCTACGTACATCAATTCGCAGGCACCGCTGCCGCTGTCTTCGCGGCTCAACGAACTGCGCCAGCGCCAACCGTTCGCGGTCGATGCTTCGACCAGGCGTCCGCGCAAGGAGACAATCTGCCCTGGCCGCAGTGCCGCGATGCGGGATTCGACAGAGCGGTTTGCTGGAATCAGATGGATGTTGGTCGCAGAGCGGGTAATCTCATCTTCAGGTATTGGCGGGGCATCGCGCCAATGCCAGAGCAAAAAGCGCGCTGACTGCGACAGTTTCAGTCCGCGCAGTACGGACGAATCCGACATTCGTTGCCAACCCACACCCAGATCGTACGGCGCCAGCTTGGATTCAGCGTCGACGCGATAGCGAGACACCAGCAAGACGCGAGCTTGCAATGCGAAGCTGGCTAGTGGGGTAAGAGTGAATTCGCCGACCGTGAGCGGCTTGGCGTCCACGATTGCGACCTGTTGCGGTTCCGTGGCAACCAGAATGCCATCTTGCTGCGAAATCGGACGGTGCGTGAACTGATGCCAACCTTGGTTAAGGGCAAGCAGGCAGACCGCGACAATCAGGATTCGTTTCAGCATTTCTGGGTTTCCGCAGCGGTTTGGATATCAGCGCTCGCGCGTCGCCGTGGCAATGCGCACCATAGGATCAATTTGTACGGTCACGGCATCGTTCATCAGCTGAATTTGACCGTCCTGAATAATAAGCTGCAAGCGCGTTGTGCGTTCAGCGAGTCTGGCCATTTCTTCGCAGGCATGAGCAGGTAAGTCGACCACGGTCAGATTCTTACTGCGTGCCAAGGCGCCGCCGATCTTGTCCCACCAGATTTGTGCGCCGCGGCCACTGTAGTTGTAGATGATGACCTGCCGCGCGCGGCCGCAGGCACGGCGTATGCGTTGCTCATCGGGTTGGCCGACTTCAATCCATTGCTCGATGCTTCCGGTCGGGTCGCGGCGCCACAGGTCAGGTTCGTCGTCGCTGCTCAGTCCGCGACCGAAGCTCAACGCCTCATCGGCATTGAGGCCAAATGCAAGAACGCGCACCATCATGCGGTCCAAGGTTTCCGATGGATGCAACGCCAGGGTGAGTGTGTGCGCCTGGTAGTAGTGCCGATCCATATCGGAAATCTGCAGTTCGACCTTGTACACCGTGGACTTTGGAGACATGACTTGATCCGGATCATTGCCGCGCGGGATTCGCGCTGCGCGCATTAGAGCAGCTTGAGCGCTGAGTATCGGCACTCAAATTCTCGGTTCGGACCAGTCGTGTTGTAGCCCAGAATTGCCTTGGGCGTTGCGCAGAAATAATGTGATCGGATTGCGCCGGATTTTATCCCGCCTGCTCGGCGCCCAAAGGGGCGCGTAGTCGGACTACGCACCCCTTTGGGCAACAACGCAGACGGGTTAAAAGACCAGCAAGAGTGTCTGGTTCAAAAGAGGCACGTTCAAAAGAGGCACGTTCAAAAGAGGCACGTTACTTCTGCGCGACGCCTTACTGCAGACCGGGCGCAACGATGGCGCAGGTGCGGTGGAATCTTCCGACTCATGACATCCGGCCTGGACGCGACGCTGGGCAAATGAGCGCTGGATTCCACCAAGCAATGCTTGAACTCGTTTCTGCTGCTCGCTTGTTGCTCGCTTTTCATCATGCATATTCCATGCGCGGATGCCCTTGCCCGCACCAGCGCGCAAATTCCCGATAGGCGAATCCGCCGATGAGAAAACTATCAGCCCCGCGCACAGACACGCGAATTGTTGGTTTTCACTCGCTTCTGGTGCGAGTTTTGCAACTCGCGCAGCAGGCATAGCTTGGCGATCTGCGCACCCGGACCAACGACGACAGGTACCACCCCTGTTTTGAATCCTACACCCGCGGCCGGTGCATGCCGCCGCCGCTCGCGGGTGAGGTGTGCTGGGAGATGCCGCGGCGCTCGCGTACCATTGCCGCAAACCATCCATAGCATGCCGATGCCCCACACACTGCACGATGAACGTCTCGATCTGGTCAGCGGATTGTTACTCAATGCCAACGCCACCAGCGTGCTCGACCTGGGCTGCGGTGTCGGACGACTGCTGTCGCGATTGCTGGACTATCCGCAGTTCACCCTGATCACTGGTATCGACATTTCGGCAACCGCCCTGGCGTTGGCGCGCAGCGAGTTGAGGTCCAAGTCGCTTTCCGAAACACGGCTCACATTGATCGTTGGCAACTTCACCCAGCCGCAGCACCAGGCGCAGGTGCACGATGCGGTGACCATGATCGAGACGATCGAGCATCTCGATCCAGCGCGGATGTCGGCTGCCGAGCACACCGTGTTTGCGCACTATCGGCCGCGGCTTGCAGTAGTGACCACACCGAACCGTGAATACAATCCGCTGCTGGGTCTCGCCGATGGGTGTTTGCGCGATTCCGACCACCGTTTTGAATGGGGGCGCGCACGCTTTCGCGCCTGGGCCGCCGGCGTGGCGAAGCGACATGGCTACACACTGCACATCGGTGGCATCGGCGAACCGCATCCGGAGCTCGGTAGTCCGAGTCAATACGCACAGTTTGTCTGCAAGCGAATTTGACCGCTCTACGTTGGCGGCCACTCGAGGCTGACCACTTCTCGCCGGAGTGCAGCGAGGATCGCATCGCCCTGCTCAGCTGAGTTACAGAATACATGCTGAAACGCGACAATGCCGGTTACGCGGTCAGTTCTGCTCAGGCGTCGCGCAGAAATAATGCGCCTCTTTTGGACGTGACACCCTTGCTGGTCTTTTAACCCGGCTGCGTTGTTGCCCAAAGGATTGCGTAGTCCGACTACGGGTCTCTTTGAGCGCCGAGCAGGCGGGATAAAATCCGGCGCAATCCGATCACATTATCTATGCGCGACGCCTTAAGGAACCTCTGAACAAGTCCGAAGGCCGTGACAGCCCCCTGAGTCAGGGGGCAAAAACCGCAGGTTTTGGGGGCGTGGCAAGCAATAAGCTGGGTAGCGAAGACGAAGTGGTGACTTATTCAGACCTTCCTTAATGTACGGGCGTCATAGCGCCGCGGCGCATCTGGGCTCTCGCCGCATGCACGACTTGGCGCATTCTGCTTCGGTCGCGCGTACAGACCTTCGCGCAGCTCAACGGATCGCTACATTGCCGGCCATTGGCCGAAACGCGGAGTCGTCAGGAAACTCGACACGAAGCGGCAGCTGCGCCGGCAGCATTCGGCTTGGCGACTTTGGCGAGGATTCATCGTAGGCCACTTCCGCAGCTTTGTGCGCAGCTTTGTGCGCGATCCTGCACACTTGCGCGCTGTCATAGAACGACGAGGACTTGGTCCAACGTGTATGGCCCGATTTCGCTGTCGCTGGAATGCCTTTGCGGCCTGGGCCAGGGCCGGGGAACAACGGAACCCACAGTGCATCCTTGGCATTTGCTTCGATGCAGACAAAATACTGTTGCGCCGACAGTTCCACGTCATCCTTTCCGGTGTAGGTGGCACCTTGTGCAGCCAATGTTTTGGGATCGAATCGCAAAACGAGTCCAGGGGCGTGAATGTGGGGCATGTGATTCCTCAGGTGAAACATCAAAGAAAGGTCTGAATAAGTCAGCACTTCGTCTTCGCCACACTGCTTATTGCTTGCCAAACCCGAAAAAACCTGCGGTTTTTCGCCCGCTGACTCAGGGGCTATCCTGGCTCCGGACTTGTTCAGCGGTTCCCTAAATGGAGCGGGCCACAGCATAGTAGTCGCCGACGCAGGGAATAGGGGTGGGATGCAGGATGTGGCGCTCGCTCGCCTGGTGCATGCGGATGTTGAGCGCGTTTAGCACATTGAAAGCCCGCAGATCTACCGGCGCTCCAAATGTTGCTGCGACACGGTACGCGTAAGTGACTCAGGCGGCGCCGGTGATCGCGAGCGCCACCGCTTGCGCGACCTCAATTCCGTCAATGGCCGCAGAGTAGATGCCACCAGCATAGCTGGCGCCCTCGCCAGCGGGATACAGGCCGCGCGTGTTGATGCTCTGATAGTCGTTGCCGCGAGTGATTCGAATGGGTGATGAGGTGCGCGTCTCGACTGCGGTGAGCACCGCGTCGCGCATCGCAAATCCCTTGAGTTGACGATCAAGCGCTGGAATCGCCTCACGAATCGCGCCGATCGCATAGTCAGGCAGGGCACTGCTCAAGTCACCGAGGCGCACGCCCGGCGTATACGAGGGCATTACTGCACCGAACTCCTGCGAGGGTCGAGCGTTTAGAAAATCGCCGACGAGTTGTGCCGGGGCACGATAGTCGTTGCCGCCGAGAACATACGCCTGGCGTTCCCAATGTCGTTGGAACGCGATGCCGGCAAGTGGACCGCCGGGGTAGTCTGTGGGACTGATACCGACCACCAGCCCAGCGTTGGCGTTGCGCTCGTTGCGCGAATACTGGCTCATGCCATTGGTCACGACCTGGCCGAGCTCTGAAGTGGCAGCCACCACGGTGCCACCGGGACACATGCAGAAACTGTAGACGGAGCGCCCATTTCGGCAGTGGTGCACGAGACGATAGTCAGCGGCGCCGAGTACCGGATGACCGGCAAACTCACCAAAGCGTGCGCGATCGATCAGCGACTGCGGATGTTCGATGCGAAACCCGATCGAGAACGGTTTGGCCTCCAGATGCACGCCGCGTTCGTGCAACATTTCAAAGGTATCGCGAGCGCTGTGCCCGATCGCCAGCACCACTTGCGTACAGGGCATCTCCTCGCCGGTGTCCAGGCGCAGACCGCTGACGCGGCCGTCTTCGATCAACAGGTCTTGGACGCGCGCACTGAAGCGGATCTCACCGCCAAGCGATTCGATATTGGCGCGCATCTTTTCGATCATGCTCACCAGTCGAAAAGTGCCAATGTGCGGCTTGCTCACGTAGAGGATTTCCTCCGGCGCTCCGGCTCGCACAAACTCCTCAAGCACCTTGCGGCCGTAATGCTGCGCATCCTTGACCTGACTCCATAACTTGCCATCGGAAAATGTCCCGGCACCGCCCTCACCGAATTGCACATTGGATTCCGGATTGAGCTTGCCGCCGCGCCAAAGGCCAAAGGTGTCGCGCGTGCGTTCGCGCACCTCTTTTCCGCGCTCAAGCACGATCGGTCGGAAGCCCATCTGCGCCAGGATCAACGCCGCGAACAGCCCGCAGGGGCCGAAACCGATGACTACCGGGCGTGAGGTGAGCGTGCTCGGTGCCTGCGCTACAAACTTGTAGCGCATGTCGGGACTGGGCCCGACATGCGTGATGCTGCGCCTGGATACCGCCGCAATGGCCGCGTGGTGCAGCTCTACATCGACGGTGTAGATCAACAGTATCGCGCTGCGCTTGCGTGCGTCATAGCTGCGTTTGAACACTGAAAAACGCAAAAGCTGGTCTGCACCAATGCCCAACCGCTCCAGGATTGCTGCCTGCAACGCCTCATTCGGATGGTCCAGCGGCAATTTGATTTCGGTCAGGCGCAACATCCAGCAACTCAAGTCCGACATGGCTGCGCATGCTCGTTGAGATGACGGGCGGGCGCAAGCGTGCGCGGGCGCGGTGGTGCAGAATCTGCGACTGCGGGTGCCCTGAGAACCCCGCTGGCGACGCGGCACGCCGTTTACCGCGTGCCGGTGCAAAGGCGAACTACAATGGCGTCCACACTCTGGTTCGGATGCATCGATGGCGTGCAAGGCCTGCTTCTCTAGTCGCGAATTGGCGTGCGATTGCCAAATGTCTTGTCAAACTGATGCTGCGTCCTGCCAATGGCATTGAGCGATCACGCTGACGTCATCGTGATTGGCGGCGGAGCGGCTGGACTGATGTGCGCGCTCACGGCAGGTCGGCGCGGGCGCCGGGTGCGCGTGATCGAGCACGCCAGCCGCTGCGGGAAAAAGATCCTGATGTCAGGTGGCGGGCGCTGCAATTTTACCAACACCGGAACCACTGCGCAGAATTTTCTCTCGGCCAACCCCCATTTCTGCAAGTCGGCGCTGGCGCGTTACACGCCCTCCCATTTTATCGAGATGGTTGAGCGTCACGGCATCGCCTACCACGAGAAAGAGCTCGGTCAACTGTTTTGCGATGAGTCGTCCAAACAAATCGTGGCCATGCTGCTTCAGGAGTGCACTGCGGCCGGTGTGCACATCGATACCCAATGCCCCGTCGAACGCGTAGTGCACTCCAGCGAAGGCTTCCGCGTTTACACCGCGCTGGGCGCATTGTCGGCACCAGCGTTGGTCGTAGCGTGCGGTGGATTGTCGATCCCGAGCATGGGCGCTAGCGGATTTGGCTACGAGTTGGCACGCCAGTTTGGTCATGGCGTGTTGCCGACGCGTGCGGGGCTGGTACCGCTGACGCTTTCGGGCAAGCATCAAGAACGTTTGCGCGACCTTAGCGGAGTGGCTTTAGCGGTGAGCGCGAGCTGCAACGGTCAACAGTTCAATAGCTTCATGCTGATTACCCATCGTGGCGTCAGCGGTCCAGCGATTTTGCAAATTTCGTCGTATTGGAACCCCGGCGACGAACTGCGTCTGGACTTGCTGCCGCAATCTGACGCATTCGCACTGCTCAAAGCGCTGCAAGCGCAGCGCCCGGCAGCCGAGTTGCGCACGGTATTGGGCGATCTGATTCCCAGACGATTGGCGGAGCGTCTGTGCGAGCACTGGTTTGCCAGTCGACCGATGCGGCAGTTCAACGATCCAGAACTTCGCGCGATTTCAACTCAGTTGCAGCACTGGCCACTGATCGCGAGCGGCACCGAGGGCTACCGTACGGCGGAGGTCACCATGGGCGGCGTCGACACCGATGCGCTCTCGTCAACTACGATGCAGTCCAAGCATATTCCAGGCTTGTATTTCATTGGCGAAGTGGTCGATGTCACCGGCTGGCTGGGCGGCTACAATTTCCAGTGGGCATGGGCCTCGGGATACGCGGCGGGAACAGCCGTGTAGACCGGCAGGGCGACAAACCCGCTTACTAGAACGCCACGCGCACCACCAGCAGCCCACCCCATTGCCAGTGACCCGCATCGGACGCAAAGGCTGGGCCGGGATTGAGCGCAGAGGCGATCATCTCGAATTCAACCCTTGTCCATTCTTCTACCGCGAGCACCAAATCAAAGGCCTCGCCCAGATCGCGGTGTTCGCCGGTAAGCTCAATATCGATTCTGGCGTCACGCAAAGAATCTGCCGGAGTGCCCAAGCGATAGCGGTTGTAGACCAGATCCAACGAGCTGGCATCGAACAGCGAGATGCCAATGCCGGCTGTCCATACCGACAGATTGGACAGGTCGGGGTCTAGCAGCACCCCATAGTGATCGAAGCGTTCGACGCCGCCGAAGCCGACTTCGTTGCCGTGCAGTCCGGTTTGATGAAAACTACGATCGATACTGTCTTCGGAGTTGCGATCGTCAGAGCCAACGGCATAGCCCATACTAACGCGCGGCTCGCCGCGTAGCGGCGCTATCCAGGTCACCCCGGAATCGTAAGCCCAGCCCCGCACACGGCGTTGAATCACTTCCTCGACTACGCTCATTGAGGGCGACTCTTCCCCGAATTCTGCGAGCCGCTCGTCGCCCCGCACCTGGGCGTAATCGAGCCAGTAGCCGAGCAGACCAAGCGTTTCGCTCTGCCATGCCCCAGATGCCCGCAATCCGATCCAGGTCAATTCCGCGTCCGACTCATCGGCGCGATCGCGCGAAACGGTCTGGTCGATGATCTCGTTGTACGAGTGATCACTGCTCGCCAGCCCGAACAGCTGAAGTGCATGATTGGGCGCCCAATCCCACGAAGCCTCACCGAAGTAACGCAGCACTTTGTGGTCTTCCGGGTCGATAAAGCCCAGATCGGAACGACGCGGGGCTAATTCCTGAGCGACAGCGACTGACAGTTCGAACTCACCCCGTTCATAAGTTACCCGAATGGCGTCTAGATCCTCATCCCACCACCAGAGCCGGTCGTCCTCAAAATCCAGGCGGCCGACTTCCACGCTCAGCCCGGAGCCGGCGATGTCTTCCGAGTACACCCACATCTCACCACGCTCCACATAAGAATCGTTGATCTGATTCGGGGTGTTGTGGTGCAGATCGTGCGCATCGGCAATCCGCGCCTGCGCGTAAACGGATAGGCGGCGGCCGAGGCTATAGAACACTTCGGTCTCAAGCTCCTGTTCGAACAACAGGCGATCGAAGTGCTCGTCGGGCACCCCGAGCACCGTCTCATCGAAGTAGTCCAAGGCTGCTTCGTATTCCCCGCTGATAACCAAAGGCCGCCCGCGCAGCTCGATGCTCCATGGGTTCTCGACTCGGTTCTCGTCCTCGCGCTCGGTCAGCCGCTCGCGCAAGTCGTCGGAATCATCCTCATCGGATTCCTGTTCTTGCTGGTCAGGATCGGTGTCTTCAGGATCATTGACTTGGAGATCATTGTGTTCGAGATCGCGACTCTCGGAAAAGGCCCTTGCGGAATCGTCACCCGCAGCGCCGGCCGGCACTTGCCCAGCGGCAGCAAAACTCAGCGAAAGGCTGAGCAGGCACGCAGCGACCGCACGCCTCAGAAACCCACATGCTTGCTCTGCAGGCGGAACATACTGGCTAGTCGCTTTGGAAGACACGGATATCGCCCTTCCCGAATGCGGTGCATCGATACTACGCGACAAGGGTCAATGAGTCGACGGATGCGACTTACGTCATCGGCACGCCATGCATTCACAAGGCAGGCGGCGCAGTTAGAATCTGGGACCAATAATCCAGGCACGGACCCAAAAATAGCGTGAGCTCGCATAACTCGACCACAGTCATCCCCTCGGCAACGTTCGAGTCGATCGCCGTCGAGCGCGGTTGGATCACGCCAGCACAGGTCGACGAGTGCCGCGGGCTGCATCAGACCGTTGTGGAAATGGGGCTGGAATCGACGCTCGCCGAGGTGTATGTCAAGAAGGGCTACCTCTCGGCACAGCAGTCTGCACTGCTGCAGTCCGTACTCGGAAGGACCGGGGCGGTCACCATACCAGGCTACGAAATCATCGAGAAAATTGCCGAAGGTGGAATGGGTGCAGTCTACAAAGCGCGACAGATCTCGATGGATCGACTGGTGGGAATCAAAGTGCTGTTGCAGAAATTTGCTGACGACAAGGACGGGCGTGAGCGTTTTGTGCGCGAGGCGCGCGCCGTTGCCAAGCTCAGCCACCCCAACGTCGTGGCTGGCATCGATGCCGGGGAAGCTCATGGCATCTACTACTTCGTCATGGAATTTCTCGACGGGGAGTCTATGGATGTGGTGTTGCGTCGGCGTGGACGGGTGCCGTGGGAGGAGGCCGCGGGCATCGTGCGGCAGGTGGCCTGCGCATTGGACCACGCGCAGAGACACGGCATCGTGCACCGCGATGTAAAACCGGGCAATATCATGTTGCTCAAAGACGGTACCGCCAAACTCGCAGATCTTGGACTGGCCAGAGTAGGTTCAGCGACCGACAGCACCCTCACCCAATCGGGCATGATCGTCGGTTCGCCGGCCTACTTGTCGCCAGAGCAGGCTGTCGGCGATCGCGAGCTGGACGTTCGCAGCGATATTTTTTCCCTGGGCCTGACTTTTTTCGAGCTGATCGCTGGCGATCGCGCCTTCGGTAGCGGCAATCCGATGTCGACCATCACCGCACTGCTGACACGCAACGTGCCAGTGGATCGGTTGGCAGAAATGGATGCACCCCGAGGGGTGATTGCGGTGGTTGCGAAAATGACCTGGCGTGATCCCGGTGAACGTTATCGGGCGCCGCAGCAATTGATTGAGGACTTGGATGCATTATTGGCGGGGCGACCGCCGCTGCACGCGCTTGCACCGGAGCCCGCCGCTCGCGCTGGGAGTTACGGGCTGGAGCCAGGTGCAAGCGTGCTGAGCCAGACCAGGCAACGCGCAGCTGGGCCGCAGCGGTTGCCAAGGTCGCGCCGCAACTGGACCTTCGCGAGTGCGATCGTCGCGTTGCTGGTAGCCGCTTTGTTGGCTTATGGGAATTGGTCGGTCTCAACGCAAAGATCGGCTTTTCCGTTGATGATGCCGACCCCAGCTGGCGAAATCGAGACGGCGATCGATTTGCGCGCGGCGATCGGGCTCGCAGCTGAGGTCGTGCGCGATGGGACGGTGTATCACGCCGAGTTTGAGCATGGCGAGTTCTCGATTGATTTTGCTGCGGGAAAACGCACGATCAATGTCGTTGTGGATGCCGTCAATGGCGTTGTTGTCAAGCAATTAGCTGAAGATGAAGATCATTCGCTCGATGTCTCGTCGGCGCGGATCGGATTGGTCGACGCGCTGGAGCGGGCGCGCAAGCACAGTCCGGGAACTGCCGTTGAAGCTCAGCTGCTGATGCTGCCCGGTCGCGTCGTAATTGAGGTCAAAATCATTCGTGATGGAAAACCAGTGTGGGTGGCAGTGAACGGCGCCACCGGTGAAGTATCTGGCGAGCGCCTGAAGTCGCTGGATACGCCCTGACCGCGTCTTGCCCGGTGCGTGGCTGCAGGCGCTAGACTCATGTCCAAGGAGTGGCGGGGACCGCAACCGATCTCGCTCCCGGGGCGACCCTTCGATGATCGAGTATCTCGCCAGAATGTTCGCCTCGCCCGGCACCATCGTGCTGGTCAGCCGCCTTGACGATCAGCGCATCGTCGACGTCAGCCCGGCGTTTGAAACCATCGTCGGCATTTCGCACGAAGAAGCAGTCGGCCGAACAACATTGGAGCTCGGACTATGGCCGGACGCGCGCGCCCGTCAAACCATTGTCGACCAGCTGCTGCAACATGGTGCTTCCGTGCGCGAACCGATTGCTGTCCGATCGCGCGATGGAAATTTCTATGACGGCTTGGCGAGTTGCGAAATCGTCGTGGAGCAAGGGCAACGCTACGTCTTTGCGCTGCTGCAGGACATTCGCCGCCACGACGATCAGAGTCAGGCCAACCTGCGCGAGCTGGCGAGCTTTCGTTCGCTGTTTACCGAGGCTGAGATCGGTGTTTATCGCCGGCGGCCGGGCGTGCGCGGTTACATCGATGTCAACCCGGCGCTGGCGGCAATGTTCGGTTACGAGTCGCCAGAACAGCTGATGCGTGACGGTTCGTTCGATCCAGCCAACATTTATTGCGACACCGCGCATGGCGCCGAAGTGCAAAGGATGCTCGCGCAAGGCGGACGTATCTCACGCGTGGTTTCGCAGTTGCGTCGTCGCGATGGCGCGATCATTTGGATCAGTGAAAACGCCCGTGCCGTGTATGGCGCTGGCGGCGAGTTGCTGTTTTACGAGGGCACACTTTCTGATATCAGCAGCACGCTGGCGGCGAAGCAGGCCATGGAGCAGTCCGAACGGCTGTATCGCTCACTGGTCGAGAACTGTCGAGACGGCGTCTTCTTGATGCAGCACGGCAACATTGTTTTCTGTAACGAGGCGTTGGCGCGCTCGCTGGATTTCACCTGCGCCGAGCTGACAGGCACCAGTTATTTTACACGCATCGCACCTGAGGACTTGGCCAAACAACAGGGCCGGCGCGTCGAACGGGAAAGCGGTTCGACCGATGTCCAGGCGTTCGAAATTCAATTGGTGAAGAAGGACGGTACGCCGCGTCTGTTTGAAGTGCGCGCCGGCGCGGTTGAGTACAACAGCGAACCCGCATCCATCGGCACGATGCGTGACGTCACCGAATGGCGCGCCCAGCAACAGCGCTTGGCCGAAGCCGAAGAGCGTTATCGACTGGCGCTTTGGGGCAGCGGGGACAATCTCTTCGATTGGGATCTGGTCGCAGGCAAGCTATTGCCGGTAAGCACCGACCTGGACAGTGGTGTCGGAGTTGCGGTCCCGATTACGTCCGCATCGGATCTCGCGCCCTATATGCACGTGGATGATTTTCCGGCTTTCCGGACAGCCATTCACGACCATGTCGATGGCAAAACCAGTCACTTCGAGGTGTCCTATCGACTGCGCAATCGTGCCGGTGAATGGCGCTGGAAACTCGGCCGCGGGCGCGCGGTGGCGCGCGCTTCTGACGGTGCGGCGCTGCGCGTTTTGGGCACACAGCGGGACATTTCACGAATCAAGGAAGTAGAGTCTGATTTGCTCGAACTGACCCGGGAGCTGGATGCGCGTGTGCAAACGCGAACCCAGGAGTTGCTGGATGAGCGACGCAGCCTGCAGGATGCCAATAGTCAGTTGACCACGGCCTTCGATGCGTTGCGACGTACTCAGAGCGAGCTGATCGAGTCGGAAAAGATGGCATCACTGGGGCGACTGGTTGCCGGTGTGGCACATGAAGTCAACACGCCGTTGGGCGTTGGCCTCACCGCCATTTCGTTCCTGCGCAGTCAACTGCACGAGATCAAAGCGGCGTTGGCGAAGCAACTCACGGCTGAGCATGCCGATGTCTTGATCGGGCCGCTGGAAAGCGCTGGCGCAATGACCGAGAGTAACCTGCGGCGCGCTGCAGAGCTGGTGCGCAGTTTCAAGCAGGTGGCGGTCGACCAATCGACCCACAGCATCCGCAAGTTTGTCATGCGCGACTATCTGGACGAGGTCTTGCGCTCGTTGCATCCAGCACTCAAGCGCACGCAACACCGTGTCGTGCTGGTGTGCGACGAACATATACAGGCGATCAGCCGCACTGATGCGATTTATCAGATTGTGGTCAATCTGGTGATGAACTCACTCATGCACGGCTTCGCTACCGGCATAGCGGGTGAACTTCGTATCAGCGTCGAGCAGCAGGAGCAGCAACTGAGACTTCGCTACGAAGATGACGGTCGGGGGATGGAAGCCCAGATTGCTGAGCGGGTTTTTGAGCCCTTCTTCACCACGCGTCGCGAATCCGGTGGCACCGGCCTGGGCATGCACATCGTCTACAATCTGGTCACCCAGGCACTGGCCGGACGCATCACCCTGACTACCCAACCGGACAAAGGGGTGCGATTTGACGTGGTTTTTCCGCGCGTGCATCCGAGTGCCACGACCGCATAGTCGAGCGCTGTTGAAATGGGCGGCTGGCACCGTACGCCAACTGCTTTGGCAGGTGGTGTCTGGCTGATCGTGCGATGGCGCGATCGCCAGCTGCGGGCACGAGCGCTTGCCTTGGAAAGGCAAATACGTGAGCGAACCCATGCCTTGCGTACCGACCTGGGTAACACTATCGGGAGCCGATTGCAGGTCTGCGATCAGCTGTCGATGACTCGAAGGGCAGTTTCGTAGCGGCAATGTCGATGAGCGGCCCCAACTCGTACACATTGCGATAACCGTAGGTGTAGAGCGAAATAAAAGTAGAAAGATTGAGCGACGCACGGGCTGATTTGCTCGGAAACGGGCGTTCCGCGTTGCTGAAATTGTTATTGCAGTAGATCAGGATGCGCGTATTCGGGTCGGGAAGGGCAAGCCCGAGGCTGTCCACCGTGATGTCGGGGAAACTCAGATTGATCGCTCCTTTCACGTGCAGCAAGTCAAATTTTTCCTTGCTACGGGCATCAAGAATAATGGTTCCGGGCTCGCGGCTCAGACGCAGGAACTCCAGTTCGCTGACACGTCGACTTTCGCGGTGCGCAGCAGCGGCGCGCGAGGTTTGCAGATAGCCTTGCATGTCGATCGACGGGTTGCGCAATTCCGCACTCTCCTGGGCTATCGCTGGGGAGACCGAGGTATACGCCCATAGGGCCAGTGAGATGACCAGGCAACGGGTGATGCATGACGTGTGCGGCATGACAGACTCCTGTGCGAGCGGTGGTGGTGGATGCACAGGTTAAGTGCGGGCGTTGCTGCGCAATAGGCCCGAATCTGCAAATTCCTCGAAGTCAGCTTTACAAGAGATTTACAAGCTTTGCGATCTCTGGGTTGCTACGCTCGCGCAAGCCCCCCATCCCGCGTATCCGTGTGCAACGCAAACCGCGAATCCTGATTGTTGAAGATGAACCGGCAATCCGTACCGGTCTGGTCGATGTCTTCGTTTACCATGGCTTTGAAGTTGAGTTTGCCGTCGACGGAACGCTCGGGCTGGCCCGCGCACTGGTTGGAACCTTCGACCTGATTCTGCTCGATGTGATGCTGCCGGGGCGCAATGGATTTGAAATCTGCGCGGCCATCCGCGAAGTAGATCGCGAGCAACCCATCATCATTCTCACCGCAAAATCCTCTGATGAAGATGCGATTCGCGGGCTCGCACTCGGCGCTGACGACTATGTCTCCAAACCGTTTTCGGTGGCGCAACTGGTGCTGCGTGTTCAAGCGGTGCTGCGCCGATCAGGGGTGGGTGCTCCGAGCGCCGAAGTCATTTTGTTCGCGGATGGAGATCAGCTCGACCTGGCCAATCTGAGCGCCTGCGTTGGCGGGCAAGTTGCGCGGCTGACGCGGCGTCAGGTCGAGGTGTTGCGCTATCTGCACACTCACCGCGACCGGGCTGTATCGCGCGAAGAACTGCTGAACAAGGTCTGGGGCTATGCGCGTCACCTCGAGATCGAAACGCGTACGGTGGATATTCACATTGCCAATCTACGCCGCAAAATAGAGCGTGATCCCAAGCAGCCCCGACATCTCCTGACCGTTCGCGGCGGAGGCTATAGATGGGCGGACGCCTGATATGGCCATGCGGCTGAGCCATAGCCTGAGCTTGGGCAGATTGCGCCTGTTTCTTGCGCTGCTGTTTGTCGCCCTGATGGTGCCGAGCGCAGTGCTGATCGATCAGACTCGCCACCAGCTCAAGTGGGAGACCTTCCACCAGTACCGCACGCTGGCGGACGAACTTGGCCGGCGCATTGACGCGGCATTGCAACGGATGATCGATGCAGAGGAAGCACGCGGCTACGCAGATTACGAGTTTGTCGTGCTCACCGGCGATCCCCATACGTCCAAGCTTCTGCAACGCTCACCGCTTGCGCGCTATCCGGTGCAGTCCGCGCTTCCAGGTCTGATTGGCTACTTCCAGATCGACGCCGATGGCGCGTTCAGCACACCGCTGCTACCTGACGATCTTTCCAACCCCGATCGATGGGGACTCGGCGCGATCGAGATTGGCCAGCGGGTCGCGCTGCGTGACAGCATGCTCGACGTGCTCAACCGCAACCGGCTGCTCGTACCTCAACCATCGCTGGCAGCGCCGGACGTCCGACTTGCGGCCGCTATCAATCACGCTGCGTCGCCAAATTCTGAATCGTCTGCTGCAATCTCAAATCGTGGCCAGGCGAGCCCGATGCAGCAGATCGCTTCGCCGGCAGCGTTTGATGAATTGAAGGCGCCGGCCGAACAAGCGGCGCGAACCGCGCGCAACCAGCTCGGTCGCGTCGACGACTTGCAAATGGCGCAAAACTATCAGCGCGCGGCCGACGAATACGTTACGCAAAATTTGATCGATGCCAGCCAGACGCAGCTCAAATCGAAGGTGCAGGCACGGGCCAAACGCACCGAACAGTCTGCGGTGGTCGAGCCCCAGCCTCAGCCACACACTCTCGACAACGCAGTCGACGCGCGCCGAGTTCGGATTTTTGAAAGCGAGGTCGATCCGTTTGAATTCAGTCTGCTCGACAACGGCTATGGCCTCTTGTATCGCAAAGTATGGCGCAACGGGAAACGAACGATCCAGGGCGCAATCATCGATCAGAATGCCTTTCTCGACGCTGCAGTCGTTGACGTATTTGAGGAAACAGCACTCGCTCAGATGAGCGACCTGGCGGTGGCGTATCAGCATGGAGTCGTGCGGTTCGCGCGCGGTCCGGCGCAGCTGAGTGGTGTCGATGTCGCTGACGGGTTGCAGGGTGAATTGCTGCATCAGGCGCGACTGTCGGCGCCGATGGGTGATTTTCTACTGCTGTGGAACATCAATCAGCTGCCTACGGGTCCGGGAGGTCAGCTGATCAATTGGGCGGGTGCAGTGCTGTTGGCAGTTCTGGTAGTCGGTTTTGTACTTCTCTATCGCCTCGGCGTAAGACAGATTCTGTTGGGACGCCAGCAGCAGGACTTTGTCTCGGCGGTAAGCCATGAGCTGAACACGCCCCTGACTTCGATCCGCATGTACGCCGAAATGCTCGACGCCGGTTGGGCCAGCGAAGACAAAAAATCAGTGTATTACCGCTTCATCCACGACGAGAGCGAACGCCTGACGCGGCTGATCGCCAACGTGCTGCAGTTGGCGCGCATGGAACGCAACGAGCTGCGGCTCGATCTCAAGGCGATTTCTGTCGATACTTTATTGGACGTGTTGCGTTCCAAGCTCACGCAGCAGATCGAACGTTCCGGTTTCGAGTGCATTTATCAGATCGCCCCCGACTGCGTGCGGCGCGAGCTACTGGTTGATGTCGATGCCTTCGTGCAGATCGTGATCAATCTGGTCGACAACGCGCTCAAGTTTTCCGCTCGAGCGCAGCGCCGGATGATCGAGATCAGCGTGCATACGCGTGGCGAGCGCCGGATCGCGATCAGCGTGCGCGACTATGGTCCGGGCGTCGACAAATCGCAGCTGCGCAAGATTTTCGCTCTGTTTTACCGCTCCCGCAGTGAGCTGACCCGAGAAACTCCTGGTACCGGCATCGGACTGGCTCTGGTGCGTCAACTCGCCCGCGCGATGGGCGGTGATGTCGAAGTCGTCAATCGCGATCCAGGCGCCGAATTTCAACTGCTGTTGCCGTCAACCATGCAACCGCGAGAATCTGTAACGGATGCACCTGGTAGAGTCGAGGAGTGATTTCCCCATGATTGTCGCCGAACACATTTTTGCGGTATTGCTGATCAGCGGTGTCATCACCGCGGTGCCGATCGTGCAGTTCTTCTTTCCTGCGGCAACCCTGAAGCATTTGCACAAGATGAGCATCGACGACCCGAGCGCGCTGTTCTTCGTCCGGCACTGGGGGCTGGTTGTGTTCAGCATTGCGGCGCTGCTTGTTTATGCAGCGGGCCATGCCGAGGTGCGGGCACCCATCATGTTGGCTGCGCTGATTGAAAAGGTGGGCCTGGTAACGATGGTGGCATTGCACTGGAATCAACCCTACGCCTGTGGTCTGCGTGCTGCAGCGTTGTTCGACAGTGCCTGCGTGTTGGTCTACGCGTTGTACTTGCTGGGGCTGGCTTAGGGCGTATGCAGAGAACCGAGCTTGGGCCTTCCTGGCCGGTTGAGCCGGCGCAGTGGTTGCTTGTAGCGACATGCAGTTTCAACTAGCGTCACTTTCGGGCTATTCTGCGCAGGTTAAGGAACATCTGAACAAGTCCGGAGCCGCGATAGCCCCTGAGTCAGGCGACGAAAAACCGCAGTTTTTTTGGGGTTTGGCAAGCAGTGAGCAGTGTGGCGAAGACGAAGTGGTGACTTATTCAGACCTTCCTTAACGATGGGTTGGGGTAAGTCTGGGTGCTTGCTTGAGACGCGTCACTCGCGGCTTCGAGTATGCGCATTTCCGATTTCATAGGGAGTCCATGGCGATGATTCAAGGCAAAGGTAGTACCAGCAAGCTGCTTTCAGTGTGCATGTTCGCTGCGGTATGTTCTGTGGCGGCGAGCGAAGCGGCGATTGCGCAAAGCAACGGCGACGCGGTAACGGCCGGCGTATTTCGCGGCAGTTCCACCGCAGTGCGTTTTGACGTGTCGCCACCACTGCGCGATATGGTGGTGCTGCCGCCCAGAGGAAAGTCAGAGCTCGGCGGTCTGATGATCGACCCCAGTTCGCACATCAATATCCCTGGCGGACCGCAGGATCGAGATCCTCTGGTTCAGGCCTTTGCTGCCATTCCGCTGATCCCCGCGCCGATTGTGAGTTTCAACGCGCAGTCCAACATCAGCGGAGTTTCGCCACCAGATCCTGTGGGCGATGTTGGCCCCAATCATTACGTGGCCATGAGCAATCTTTCATTCCAGATTTTCAACAAGACCGGCACATCATTGTTCGGACCGGCCGCCACCAACACGTTGTGGGCCGGGTTCGGCGGCGCCTGCCAGACCGAAAACGCAGGCGATCCGGTAATTCTTTATGACCAGCTTGCAGACCGCTGGTTGGTGACTCAGTTCACCGCTGCTGGGCCGGGCTTTTTCAACTGCGTCGCGCTGTCGACCGGGCCAGATCCGACGGGCACTTACTTCCGCTATGCATTTTCAACGGGTAGCAACTTCCCCGACTATCCCAAGTACGGAATCTGGCCAAATGCCTATTTCATCAGTACCCGTGAATTCGGTGGCGGTCCTTTCGTTGGTGTAGGCGCGTATGCGGTGGATCGTGCGCAGATGTTGTTGGGCAATCCGGCACCCACGCTTGTTTCGTTCCTGGTTCCTCCCGGCGCCGCGGCATTTAACGTGGGCGACGGTCTGCTGCCGGCTGATTTGGATGGCATCGATCTTCCCCCGGTTGGAAGTCCGAATTATTACGTCGGGTCGATGGACAACGGTGGCCAGTATGGGGCGACCCAAGACGCACTGACGCTATGGAAATTCGTTGCCGACTTCGTCACTCCGGCGGCTTCGAGCTTCACCTTGGCCAACACCATTCCGATCGCTGCCTACGACACGGTTTTCCCGTGCACGCCGACCGCTCGTGACTGCATCGTTCAGCCCGGTACCACCACCAAGATTGACATTCTGTCGTATCGGCAACGCCCGCTGCATCGTCTCGCTTACCGCAATTTCGGGACGCACGAATCCCTGGTCACCAATCAGTCGGTGGAAGCTGTCCCCGGAATCGCTGGTATCCGTTGGTGGGAGATCCGCAGCCCCAGCGCGTTGCCAGTGATCTTTCAGGAGGGCACCTTCGCCCCCGGTGCTACCGACGGTGTGCATCGCTGGATGGCCTCCGCGGCGATGGACTCGGCCGGCAACATAGGCTTGGCCTACAGTGCGTCGAGCGGCACCGTGTTCCCCAGCATTCGTTATACCGGTCGCCTGAGCTCAGATCCATTGGGAACGCTGCCGCAAGGTGAGGGCGAGATCGTCGCCGGCACCGGTTCACAGACGGGTTCGCAACGCTGGGGTGATTATTCGTCGATCAATCTGGATCCTACCGATGACTGCACGTTCTGGGTTGTCAATGAGTACGTCCCGGTTACTGGCTCGAATTGGACACTGCGCGTTGGCTCGTTTCGATTCAATGAATGCGGCACACCCGGCTTTAGCTTGGGCGCCTCGCCGGCGAACCAATCCATCTGCACGCCGGCCAATGCCACCTATACGGTGAATCTGAGTTCGATTGCGAGCTACAACAGCTCGGTAGCATTGGCGGCATCTGGCAATCCAGCGCCGTCCACGGCGTTGTTTGCGCCGAATCCGGTCCCCACCTTGCCCAACACCAGTACGCTGACCATCGGCAACACCGCGACCGTTGCAGCTGGAAGCTACACGATTCAAATCGACGGAACCTCCGCGCCGGCTACGCCGAGAACGACGACCGTCGGCCTCAATGTAGTCACCACCATTCCTCCCGCACCGACACTCACCACACCCGCGAACAGCGCGATCAATCAGGTACTGCGACCGACTTTTCAGTGGACAGGCAGTAATACCGAGTCCTACAACCTGCAGGTTGCCAGCGATGTGGGCTTCACAACGATCGTGTTCAACGCCACGGTTACTGGGACGACGGCTACACCGAACGTTGATCTGCCATCCAACAGCACTTTGTTCTGGAGGGTGAGTCCGACCAACACCTGTGGCCCGGGTCCGGCTTCCGCCGTGTTCAGCTTCAGCACGCAAGCTGCGCCTGGAGACTGCGCATCGGGCTCGTTTGCCAATGTCGTATTCAGCGAGAACATGAACAGCGGCGCAGCACTGCCGGCAGGCTGGGCAACTACCGGTTCGTCGGGCGCGTCGACCTGGACCGTGAGCACGCAACGACCGTTTGGCGGTTCGGGCGGTTCTCTGCTGGCGGTCGATGTGGCTACTGTCAGTGACCAGCGTCTGACCACCGTGCCGATCGCAGTGCCGAGCGGACAGAATCCGGTGACGCTGCAATTCCAGAGTGACCGCACCATCGAAAACAATGGCGCGGCCGCGTGCTGGGATGGCGCGATTGTGGAAACGTCGATCGATGGCGGTGCCAACTTTGTCCAGATTCCGGCAGCGTCCATGCTGACCGATCCCTATTCTGGCCCGGTCTCCAGTGGCAATGTTTTGACCGGATTGCAGGCCTGGTGCGGAACGCGTGCCTATCTGAAATCCGTGGTCAATCTTTCCAGCTTCGCCGGACAGAGTGTCGTGCTGCGCTTCCGTCTCGCTACTGACAGCAGCGTGGGCCGCGTTCCGCACGGTTGGTATGTAGACGACGTGGTGGTGCAGAGTTGCTCTGGCCTCCCACCACAGCAGATATTCGGCAACGGTTTCGAATAGAAACGGATTGCTGCTTCGCAACACCTTTCGGGGCCCTTAGCGGGCCCCGAATTTTTTTACAGGCTGATGTTGCGTGTGCCGTGCCTGACCGGAAGTTTTGACCCGCATGGCGGTCATCCAAACGCAAAGGCAGCTTCGCCGCTTAGGCACGTGACGTTCGGCCACTGGACACCTTGGCGCAGGGCATTATTCTGCGTGCTCTCCAATGCCAAGGATGCACGCGATGAGGGTCTGGAATTTCTTTCGACTTAGCACGCTGGGTGCGCTGTTGAGCATGTCGTTTTTTGCTCACGCCGCGAACGACACGATCGTGTCCAAACAACCGAAGGATCGCTACGCGGGCATGTTGTGGCGCGAAGTTGGACCGTTTCGCGGCGGACGCGCTGCGGCGATCACCGGCGTGGCCACCGATCCATCGCTTTACTACATGGGTGCGACCGGCGGCGGTGTCTGGAAAACATCCGACACTGGATTGAACTGGAAAAATATTTCAGACGGCAGCTTTGGTGGTTCGATTGGCGCGATCGCAGTGGCGCCGAGCGATGCGAACGTGATCTATGTCGGGACCGGCGAGGGCACATTGCGCGGCAATCTCAGCCAGGGCGAAGGCGTGTGGCGCAGCGTGGATGCCGGGCGCAGCTGGCAGTTTGCTGGCCTGCCCAACTCGCGCACCATCCCGCGCATCGTGGTCGATCCGCGCGACCCGAATGTCGCGTTGGCGGCGGTGTTGGGCGATGTTTTTGCACCCAGTGACGAGCGCGGCGTTTACCGCACCAACGACGGAGGCGCCTCATGGCGACGCGTGTTGTTTGCTGGGCAGCAGGCGGGTGCATACCACGTAGTGCTCGACCCGAGCAATCCGCGGATTGCCTATGCCACCACCTGGCGTGTTCAGCGTGGCCCCAATTTTCTCAGCAGCGGTGGCGAGGGGTCTGGACTTTGGAAGAGCAATGACGCAGGCGAGCATTGGCTCCCGCTCAGCGGCAATGACGGTCTGCCCCAGGCCACGCCAGAGAAGCCGATCGGAATCAGTACGATTGCGATCAGCGCCAGCCAGCCTGACAACCTGTACGCGATGATCGAAGCGGAGGAAGGCGGACTGTTTCGCTCCAGGGATGCCGGCAAAACTTGGACATTGGTCAATTCTGATCGCGCGCTTCGCCAGCGCGCCTGGTATTTTTCCGGGCTATCCGCTGACCCAATGGATCCGGAATCGGTTTGGGTGTTGAACGTGCGCCTGCATCGATCGAGGGATGGTGGCAAGAGCTTTACCGTGATCGCCACGCCGCACGGCGATCACCATGACCAATGGATCGATCCAGGTAACCCGCAACGCATCGCCAGCGCGAACGATGGCGGCGGTTGTATTTCCAATGATGGCGGGATCACCTGGTCGACACAGAGCAACCAGCCGACTGCGCAGATTTATCGTGTCGCTACCGACAACGCGTTTCCCTATCGTCTACTCGGCGCGCAGCAGGACAACTCAGCTTTGCGCATTCGGTCACGTTCGCTGCGCAGCGGCTCGATTGACAACGACGATTGGGAAAGTACGGCTGGCGGCGAAAGCGGTTGGATCACCGCCAAACCCGATGCCCCGGACATCGTATTCGGTGGTTCGTACATGGGTTTTCTGGTTCGACTTGACCACACCACAGATGCCGCGCGCGGCGTAAATGTGTGGCCCGAAGAGACCATGGGCCATGCTGCCAATGACGTCAAGTACCGCTTTCAATGGAATTTTCCGTTGCTGTATTCGCGTCACCTCAGCAATCGATTGTTCGCCGCGGGCAATCGCCTGTTTTCCAGCGACAATGACGGACAGACTTGGACTGCGATCAGCCCCGACCTCACGCGCGCTGATCCAACAACGCTGGGTGCTTCGGGTGGTCCGATTACGCAGGACAACACCAGCATCGAGTACTACGGCACGATTTTTTCTTTAGCGGAATCTGCGCTCGATGCAAAGGTGATCTGGACGGGTAGTGACGATGGCCTTATTCATGTCACCCGCAACGGGGGCACGAGCTGGACGGAAGTAACCCCGCGCGGCGCGCCAAAGGACATGCAGTGGAACACGTTGGAGGCCAGCCCATTCGATGCTGCCGGCGCCTATGCGGTCGGTACCCGCTACAAAACGGGCGATCGCCGACCGTATCTGTATCGCACGGCCGACGCTGGCAAGTCGTGGCGCGCGATCGTTGCACGCATTGATGCGCAGCATTTCGCCCGCACGCTGCGCGCCGATCCAGCACGTCGCGGCGTACTGTACGCGGGCACCGAACGCGGGCTGTACCTGTCAGAGAACAATGGCGACAGCTGGCGTGCGTTCCAGCTCAATCTGCCTCAGGTGCCGATCACCGATCTGCAAGTGCGCGATGGCGATCTCATCGCGGCGACGCAGGGCCGCGGTTTCTGGATTCTCGACGACCTGACTCCGATCGTGCAGACCGACGCTGGACAGCAGCCGGACACAAGCGCACTCAAGCTGTATAGGCCTCGCAAGAGTTACAGGCTTGATGCCAGCGCCGATGAGAAGCCGATTGGCAGTGGCACCAATCCGCCGCCCGGCAGCATGTTGTATTTTCGGCTGCCGCGCGCCGCCACCGCTGCGGACGAGCTGACGCTCAGCTTCTCCACGCTGGACAACAAACCGGTCATTGCCTACACGCGCAAACCGAAGGCGGCCGAGATCAAGGACGAGAAGCCGAGCAAGAAGCAGGATCTGCGCAAGCTGCCGGCGGAGGAAGGGATCAATCGTTTCGCCTGGGACGGGCGCTATCCTGCCCCCGGCGGCTTCGAAGGCATGGTGCTGTGGGGCGGCGAAGCACTTGCCGGTCCACGCGTCGTGCCGGGGAGATACCGCGCGACGCTGAACTTCAACGGTGAGTCGCAATCCGCCGAATGGGAGATCCTCCCCGATCCGCGCAGTAACACCAGCAGCGCCCAGTATCGGGCACAACTTCTGGCCGCGCGCGAGGTGAGCGACAAATTGACCGAAGTCCATCAGCGCGTTGGGAAACTCACTGAACTGGGCACAGCGCTGTCGGCGCTTGCCACGCGGATCAAGGATCAGCCGGCGCTCAAGTCCGCTGCCGATGCATTGGAAGCACAGCGCGCAGCGGCGATCGAAGTGCTCTATCAAACCAAACTGAAGAGCGAACAGGATCCGTTGAACTACCCGGTCCGGTTGAACAACAAGCTGTCCACGCTGCTGTTCTACATCACCTACGGCGACAACCCGCCCACTGATGCTCAACTCGCGTTGAAAACTGATTTGTTCACACGCAGCGCAACGGCGTTGGCAGCAGCCGATCAGGTGCTCGGATCTGGCATCGAAAATCTCAATCGAAAACTGGCAAAGGCGGGCGTGCTGGTGTTGGTACCCTAAGCGCTAGGATTTTGCGCGCCTCGGCAGGTTAATGGAAAAACGCGCAGCCTCTGACCGTGGAGGGGCCGGGCGTTTGGCCTGCATTTGCCACGCGAGTCGAATCTCAGTTGAACGCGGTGAGCGCGCCCCGATATGTTGAGGTGATCTCGCCGCTACAATGGGCGGTCCTGTACAGTTGTGAAACCATGAGCCGATTCAGCCAGACATCCGAACCGATCCGATTTGAGCGCGACTGCGAAGCGGTGATGGTGCCGTCCGGCGACCTGGTCAACATGCCAGCGGGGCAGGTGGGCTATATCACTCAGGCTTTGGGTGGAAGCTTTACCGTTTTCGTCGAGGGCAACCTTTTTCGCATCAAGAATCAGGATGCCGATGCTCTCGGCAAGGACCCGATGGAATTGCCGCTGCTGACCGCAGCCGCCAGCGACGAAGAGGTCGAGACAGCGGTCTGGGAACAGATGCGCACCTGCTTCGATCCTGAGATTCCAGTCAATATCGTCGAACTGGGTCTGGTCTATTCCTGCGATATCGAGAAGCTCGCCGACGGCAATCGCAAGGTCAGTGTGCAAATGACACTCACGGCGCCTGGCTGCGGCATGGGCGACACTCTGGTATCAGATGTGCGCGAGAAGCTGGAGATGCTGCCGACAATCATCGAAGCCGATGTCGATCTGGTGTTCGACCCACCCTGGAATCGAAGCATGATGTCGGAGGCTGCGCAGCTCGAAACCGGCATGATGTAGGTCACCTCGGGCAGCTGATTCAGCCGTCAAGCGCACGCTCCGACGGCCAATTGGGACTGCGGCCAATGCGAACTGAGCGCTGAGGGCAAAGGCGTCCGCGCTTCCAAGCACACCAGCGGCCGGTTACGCTTGCGGTCATGAACCCGAATGATCCCACTACGTTTAAACCGTTTGCCGACGTGCCAGAGCGCAACACCGGTGACAACTTGCTGCGCACGGCCCAACAGCATCATGTACAGCTGAGTTTTCTGGCGGATACCAAGTGCAACATCATCATCACCGTATCGTCGATTGTGATGACCATGGCCCTTGGCCGGCTTAGCGATGTGTCGTTGCGTGCCAGTGCTATCACGCTGATCGTGTTTTGCTTGCTGGCTTTATTGACGGCGATTTTGGCGGTACTGCCCAAGTTCAAGCCGCAGCGGTTGCAGGGCAATACCTTGCCACCCGGGTTCAACTTGCTGTTCTTCGCGCATTTCTCGGCACTGGATTTGGACCGGTTCCGCGCGGAGTTGGCTCGGCAAATGCAGAACGATGGTTCGGCTTACGACGCGATGGCGCGTGACCTGTATTCTTTGGGCTGTTACCTCGCCAGTCACAAGTACCCTTACCTGCGCCTGAGTTACCTGTTTTTTCTCAGCGGTTTCGTGATTGCTGCCGTGGTTCAGGCGGTGATGTTTGCGACCCATCTGTGAGCATGCGATTTAAACCGCGTGGGCCTGGTTGTGCCGGGTCGACCCCACGGAGTAGACACCGAGAGTCGTATGTAACACTGGCGGCCTATAACCCATTTGGGTGATGGTTGCGTTCCATGCGGCACCACACGACGAGGTTCACATGCAATCGCGACTCCTGGCTGCGCTACTCCTGTTGACTTCGTCGATTTGTGCATGGGCGTCATCGCCATTGGGCGAACTGCCTGCTGCGTTGCAGGACTGGACCGACTGGGTTCGCTACGAGCAACAGTACCGTGTCTGTCCGTTGATGGCAGGTTCGGACATCGACGATGAAGATTCCTACTTATGTGCCTGGCCCGGTCGCCTGGACCTGCGCGTGGAAGCCTCTGGAGCGCGGTTCGAGCAGATGTGGACGCTTTACCAGGACGGCGCTGTGCCGCTACCGGGCAACGATTCACTGTGGCCGCAGCAAGTTCGCGCAGATGGGGTCGCCGCTGCGGTAGTGAAGAGTGACGAACTTCCGGTGCTCTGGCTGAAGGCTGGCACGCATCGCATTGAAGGCGAACTGATCTGGCAGGAGCGCCCTGAATCAATTGCTGTGGATACGCGCATCGCGCGCATTTCACTCAGTGTCGACGGTAAGCCGGTTTTCCCGCTGCAGCGCGATACCGACGCGCTCTGGCTCGGCCGCGCGGATAGCGATGCACAGGAGGCTGATAGTCTGGATGTACAGGTGTTTCGGCTGCTTTCCGATCAGGTACCGCAACGGCTGACCACGCTGCTGCGGCTGCGCGTTTCGGGCAAAGGCCGTGAAGAGTCGCTGGCTTCAGTATTGCCCACGGATTTCGCGCCGGTGAGTCTGAGCGGTGACCTGGTCGCGCGCTACGAAGCCGACGGTAGTTTGCATGTACAGGTTCGCCCCGGAACACACACCATCACGCTGACCGCGCGCGCGCTCAAGCCGATCGTTGAATTTGCCGCGACGACGCGCGTTGTTCCGTGGCCGGCCGAAGAGATATGGAGCTACCAAAGCCAGCCGCAGTTGCGTCTGACAGATGCCTCAGGCCCGCCACAAATCGACCCGGCGATGGCCGAAGTGCCGGAGTCCTGGCGGAGCTTGCCCGCTTTCGAGATGAGCGAAGGTGGTCGGCTCAAGCTCAGCGAACGATCTCGCGGGTTGTCTGATCAGGACCAGAATCGTCTAACGCTCTATCGCCAGTTGTGGCTCGATTTCTCGGGTGCGGGCTGGACCGGCAAGGAGCAGATCAACGGTACGCTGCTGCGCGATTGGCGCCTGGATCTGGCGCCACCCTACCAATTGACCCGTGCCGACGAAAATGGATTCGCGCTACTGGTGACCAAGGGCGCCAAACCGGGAGCAACGGGCGTTGAAGTGCGAGAACGGAATCTGCTTTTGTCGGCCAGCACGCGGCTGCAAAGCAAGGGCAGCACACTGCCGGTCACTGGCTGGCAGCACCCGTTCGAAACCGTGTCCACGCAACTGAATTTTCCGCCCGGCTTTGAGTTGATTGCAGCACCCGGTGCCGACCGCGTACCCGGCGCATGGCTCGACCAGTGGGACCTGCTCGACGTATTTATCGCCGCCCTGATCGCGTTTCTTTGCGCACTTGCGTTCGGTCGCGTCGCTGCGTTGATTCCGCTCGCGTATCTGTTGCTGGCCTGGCATCTGCCGGACGCACCACGCATCACTTTGTTGGCCGCGGTGGGGCTGGGGTTATTGGCCACTTCAGTGTCGCATGGTGACCGACTGCCGCGTTGGCTGGGACGAGTTGCCAAACTTGCTGCACTGGTGCTGTTGGTGGTTGCGGTGCCATTCGCCGCGCAGCAAATTCGGCAAGGGTTGTATCCCCAGTTGGAGTCCAGTAGCTACAGCTACCGATTCGCCAGTGGTTACGGCCTGGGCAATATGGCCGGGTACGCCGCGCAAAACGCGCCGGCGGACATGTTGTCGTCAGAACCGATGCCAATGGTTCAAAACGCAGCCCCGCCTGCGCCGCCGATGCCGCAATCCCAGGAGATGGAGCGGATTGAAGTCACTGGTGCCAGGCTCAAGAGTGAGGCAACTGACGCCGCTGCCTCCGCAGACCAGTTTCAGGCTCAGAATCAAGCGCCGCAAAAAGTGGCACCGCGTGCCTTGAAGCGTTATGCCAGCAACACCATCGTGCAAGCCGGTGGCGGTGAGCCGACCTGGCAATGGCGCCAGTATCAACTTGAAATCGCCGGGCCGGTCCTGCCCACACAATCGGTACGTCTGCTCATTTCGCCGCCATGGATGACCCGCTCCGCACGCGTACTTATTGCCTTGCTGATCGGCTTGACCCTGGCCATGGTGTTGCGTTCGTGTTTCGGCGCGCGCAAGGCGCGTGGTCCAACGCTTGCGGTTGCCCTGGTCGCAGCGCTGGTAATCAGCATTCCGATGGGGGCATCAGCAGATGTACCGACACCTGATCTGCTTGAGCAGCTTGGCGAGCGCGTCGCACAGATGCCGGACTGTGCCCCTGACTGTGGCTACATCGCGCGTGCCGACGTGCGCGCCGAGGGTGCGCGCATTGCGGTGGCGCTGGAGTTGCACGCTGTCGAGCCTGTGGCGGTGCCATTGCCCGGCAACGAGCAACTGCTCGATCTGGAAGCGCTATTGCTCGATGGCGTTGATGCCGCCGGCGCGGTGCGCGATGAAAACGGAACACTGTGGCTGATGCTGCCGCGAGGCGTGCATCGCGCCGAGTTGCGCTGGCGCGCTGCCAACGCCGATAGCATTCCACTGCGCTTTGCGCTGGCACCTGGCTACGTGGACTTTGCCGGCGAGGGTTGGCAGGGAAGTGGTATCGATGAAGGTCAGCTCACCACTGGCAGTCTGGAACTTACCCGACAGGCCGGCGCCGGGGATGTTGGCAGTCGTGCTGGCGTGGCGCAGAGTTTCCCGCCGTTCGTTATCGTAACGCGCGAATTGCGTTTTGATCTCGATTGGTCTCTGACCACGTCGGTCATGCGTGTATCACCCAGCGGCGTTGCATTTTCGGTGCCGGTGCCGCTGCTTGCGGGCGAGCGCGTGATGAGCACTGGCTTCCAAATCAATCATGGCGTGCTCACCGCACCGTTTGGCGAGGGCGAGGACTGGGTGCAGTGGGAGTCGCGCCTGGAGGCCGTCGACCTACTGACGATCGTCGCGCCGGATCAATCAGGGCGCGCCGAGATATGGCGACTGAATGTCAGCCCGACGTGGAATGTGTTGCCTTCTGGCATTCCGGGCGTTCACCCTGAGTCCGGGATGTATCAGTTCCATCCATTGCCGGGTGAGACGCTTTTGCTGAAAATTTCGCGGCCGGTGGCAGTGCCTGGGAATACGATCGCCATCGACAGTGCGGCGATCCACAGTGTGGTTGGCAAGCGCAGCACCGATCACACACTCACTCTGAGTCTGCGAGCTACCCAGGGTGGCCAACATCCGATTGGATTACCTGGCGATGCGGAGGTGATGGAACTGACGATCAACGGGAAGCGGGTGAATATTCGACCGCAACAGGGGCGGCTCAGCCTGCCGGTGGCGCCCGGTGCCAATGCGATCTCGGTCCGCTGGCGCGATGGTGTCGGCGCTGTCATGGTGCAGCGCACGCCTGCGGTGACTCTGAATGCCGATGCGTCCAATCTGAACTTGGTGCTGGATCTGCCCGAGCAGCGTTGGGTGATTTCCAGCAGCGGTCCACGCCTGGGCCCGGCAGTTCTGTATTGGGGTGAATTGCTAGTGATGATTCTGATCGCCTACGGTGTTTCCAGAACACGCCGTACGCCGCTCAGATTGATCGACTGGTTGCTGCTTGGCATTGGGTTCTCCATGGTGTCTTGGTGGGCGTTGCTGTGTTTTTCGGCTTGGCTGTTTGCGCTTGATTGGCGCTCGCGGGTAGAGCCTGAAGCGCTGCGCTGGCGCTTCAATTTCGTACAGCTGGGATTGCTGCTGCTGACCGTGGTCGCGGGTGTTGCGTTGTTCTCAGCGATCCATAATGGGCTGCTCGGTTCGCCGGATCTTCATGTCACCGGCAATGGATCTTCCGCACATTCGTTGCGCTGGTTCCACGATCAGACCGAGTCGGCGATGCCGATTGGTAGCGCACTCAGCCTGCCAATGTGGTTGTATCGCGCGCTGATGCTGCTGTGGGCGTTCTGGATGGCATGGTCGCTGATCCGTTGGTTGCGCTGGGGTTTGCAGTGCTATGCCACACGGGGTGTATGGCGTGCCTGGTTCCGCAAGAAACCAGAGGTGGCGACCACGCAGCCGCAGACAGTGGCGGACGAAACGCTGAATAATAAGCATGCGGGCTCCACCTCGTCGTCTTAATGGTGAAGGCAGAACGAACGCGTGATACATGAGGATCAGACACTTGGCGATGCGGTGCGTGCAGCGGCGCAGATGCTTAACGAGCAGGATGCGCGTCGCGACGCCGAAATCCTGATTGCGCACGCGCTTGGAATGACCCGCGCCGGCGTGTTTGCGCATGCCGATCACCTGCTCAGCGAGGAGGAGGCAGCTCGCTGTCTGCGTTTGATCGAAGCGCGTATGCGGGGTGAGCCGGTAGCCTACTTGATGGGCGAGCGCGAGTTTTGGAGTCTGAAGTTGGTGGTGACGCCGGACGTGTTGATTCCGCGTCACGAAACCGAGTTGTTGGTTGAATTGGCCATCGACCTGTTACCCGCTTCCTTCGACGGATTGCGGGTTTTGGATCTGGGAACCGGCAGCGGAGCAGCGGCTCTGGCCATTGCCAAGGAGCGCCCGCGGGTTGAAGTATGGGCCTTGGATTCCTCGCGGGCGGCACTTCAGGTCGCCGAATCGAATGCCGCTCGGCTCGGCATTGGCAACGTGCATTTTTTGCATAGTGACTGGTTTTCCGCATTGCCTGCCGACCTGCGTTTCGATGTGATTGTGTCCAATCCACCCTACGTCGCCGAGGACGACGCACACCTGCAGCAAGGCGACCTGCGGTTTGAGCCACGCATGGCGCTGACCTCAGGTGCCGATGGGCTCAGCGCTATCCGTCACATCATTCGTGCCGCGCCCGAATATTTGCAGCGCGGCGGCTGGCTGCTGTTTGAGCATGGACATGATCAAGGCGTCGCGGTCCGCGACTTGTTCGCTATCGAGGGCTTTGTCGATGTAGAGACCCGCCAAGATGACGAGTCAAGAGAACGGATCAGTCTCGCAAGCTGGCGCTGAATCAGGTTGCTCCACGCCACAACGTCGATCAGCGGCTTATACTGTGCGTGCGGCACTCCGCCGCTACACTATTCGCGCGAAGCCCCGCGCTCTTTTGGATACTGCCCCTTGAAAACGACGCTTCAGTCCGAACTACCACGCGCATCAGCGCCCGGCGCCACGATCAAAGCGGTCAGCAAGAGCGCGCCGCGCAAGTCGTCCAAGACGGTATCGGCCGCACCAACCGCCGCCAAGCCAGTGGCAAAGAAAACTGCTGGTTCGAAAAAGCCTGTGGCGCGTGGTGCTGTCGGCAAGACAACGGGTAACAAGCGTAGCGGGGAGAAAAGCGTTGCGGACAAGCGCCGCGGCGCCAAGACCGGTGCCGGCAAGGGCAGCGGAAAACCAAAAGCGGCAATGGGCGGCAAAGCCAAGCCCGCCAAACCGGTAGCGCGATCTTCCGCGCCGGTCGCTAAGGTCCCCGAAAAGCTGGCGCCAGAAGTCGCTGCGCTAAGGCGCAGTGTGCTTAGTGCACTCGAGGAGATGAAGGCCAAGGAAGTCAAGGAAATCGACATCCGGGGCAAGGCATCGTTCGCTGATCTGTTGGTGATTGCCAGCGGCACTTCCACCCGCCACGTCAAATCGCTCGCTGATGAAGTGGTCAGGTTTGTCAAAAAGGCGGGCATGATGCCGCTGGGCATCGAGGGCGAAAAGGAAGCGGAGTGGGTGCTGGTGGATCTCGGCGACATCGTCTGCCACCTCATGCTGCCGCGCATCCGCGAGTTTTATGCCCTGGAACGTTTGTGGAGCGTTGGCGGCGACCAGGAAGCATCCAACGATTGATTGCTACGCTCGGGTGATCTGACTTGGGCGCACATCAGAGCGTCCGACCACAGGTCGGACCCATCAGCCAGGCGTCGATCTGTGTGCGGGTCCAGCCAGTCCAGAGGTGAGTCCGCGGTGCGCGGACGCTCTTTGTCCCACGATTGAGTCGGTGGAATTGACTTCAGCAGTGCTTCAACACAAGCAGTGCCTCTATGGAACCTCTGAGCAAGTCCGGAGCCGCGATAGCCCCCTGAGTCAGGGGGCGAAAAACCGCAGGTTTTGACCAGCTCCGCTGTTGAGAGCGGGGGTTTGGCAACCAATAAGCAGTGCGGCGAAGTCGAGGTCGTGACTTATTCAGACCTTCCCTAAAAAAAGCGACCGCTCCAGCAACCGCATGCGAATCCGCATCCTCACCATCAGCGAGCGGCAACCAGATTGGGTGAACCAGGCGTTTGCCGAATACGCGCGGCGCCTGCCCAAACACCTGGCGCCTGAGTTGGTCGAACTGCCTTTGGCCAAGCGCCGTGAAGACGTTGCGCGTGCCAAATCAGAAGAGGGCGAACGCCTGCTGGCGGCATTGCCGAAATCTGTGCATATTGTGGCATTGGATGAGCGCGGTACTGAGTGGACCAGCATGCAGCTGGCCGAGCAACTCGGACGCTGGCAGCAATCTGGCAACGACATCGCTCTGTTGATCGGCGGTCCGGACGGCTTGGCGCCCGAGGTTCTGGCCGGCGCGCAACAGCGCTGGGCGCTGTCGAAGTTGACGCTTCCACATGGTTTGGTACGGGTGCTGCTGGCCGAGCAGATTTACCGTGCTCATTCGATTCTGGATGGGCATCCGTATCATCGTGCTTGATGTTCAGGAGCGGCCGATCAGGCCGCAACACGATCCGCGTACCATCGCCGCTTCTTCAGTTTCCCAGTGCAAACACATGACGATTTCTCCCCGCCTGTTCCTCGCTTCGAAATCCCCACGTCGACGTGATCTGCTCGACCAGATTGGCGTTGCCTACCAAACGCTGGACATTGATGTCGTCGAGCAGGTTGCTGCTGGCGAGGTCGCGCTCGACTACGTGCGACGCGTGGCGCGCGACAAGGCAAGGGCGGGGTTGTTGAAAGTGGCTGATGTCGCTGGCGCCTTGGTGCTGGGCGCCGATACTGAAGTGGTGCTCGATGGCCGCATCTTTGGCAAGCCGGTCGGTGTCGAGGACGCCAGCGAGATGCTGCGCGCACTCTCGGGACGCAGCCATGACGTGATATCGGCAGTCACGTTGCTCAGTGAAAGCGATGAGCAATCCGTGGTTTCCTTTTCGACCGTGCGATTTGCACCCATGACTGTGCAGGAGGTGGAATCCTATGTCCTGACCGGCGAATGTATGGGTAAGGCGGGGGCATATGCGATCCAGGGACACGCTGCGCGCTTTATTGAGCGCATTGAGGGCAGTTACTGGGGCATCATGGGTCTGCCACTGTTTGAAACCGCGGGACTGCTCCGCCGCTGTGGGCTTTGAAGTCCCTGCGCTGAAACCGGTTTGCGCTCGACGGCAATGCAAGCCCTGACACAATCCGTCATCTCTGACGAGACTGGCCCGATTCACCCGGAAGCGGCTATAAGGAGACTGGAAAGTCCATTTGGTCGGGTATTAGCCATGTCCTGTTTGTTGTTGTTGCCGCTGCCGCTGCCGCTGCAGCACCAATCGGTGCGCGTGTTCGAGCGATCGCGATGAGCGAGGAACTGCTGATCAATGTCACGCCGCGCGAAACGCGTGTTGCTGTGGTCGAAAACGGCATGCTGCAGGAAGTATCGATCGAACGCGCATCGCGTCGCGGCTATTTCGGCAATATCTACAAGGGACGTGTGCAGCGGGTAATGCCCGGAATGCAGGCTGCCTTTGTCGAAATCGGTTTGGCCCGCGCCGCTTTTCTGCATGCGTCGGATATCGTGCGCGTCTCCAGTCCCGAAATCGAGGAAACCGACGCGACACCGCCGCCGATGCCGCCGATCAATGAACTGGTGCATGAAGGTCAGGACATTATCGTCCAGATCATCAAGGACCCGATCGGCAGCAAGGGCGCGCGACTCACGATGCACCTGTCTCTGCCTTCGCGCTATCTGGTGCTGTTGACCACCAGCAAGACCATTGGTGTATCGGCGCGGATCGAAGACGAAGCCGAGCGAACTCGCCTGCGCGACGCGGTGACGATGATGTCGCCGGAGCGCGACTTCGGCTACATCGTGCGTACCAATGCCGAGGGCGTTGAAAGCGAAGTGCTGGAGGAGGGCATCGCCTACCTGGCCAAGGTATGGCGCGCAGTCAGTGCGCGCTTTGCGTCATCGCGTGCCGGCGATTGCGTCTACGAGGATCTGTCGCTGCCGCTGCGCTCGGTGCGTGATCTGATGCGGGTTAATGTTGAAAAGGTGCGCGTCGATTCGCGCGAAAGCCACGAACGCATGCTGAAGTTCGCTCAGCAGTTCATGCCGGCGCTGGCTGAGCGCATCGAGCATTATCCGGGTGAGCGTCCCATTTTCGACCTGTATGGCGTCGAGGATGAAATCCAGCGTGCGCTGAACAAGGAAGTGCCGCTGAAGTCAGGGGGCTATCTGGTAATCGACCAGACCGAAGCGAAGACAACGATCGACGTGAATACCGGCGGGTTTCTGGGTACGCGCAACCTCGAAGAGACGGTTTATCGCACCAATCTTGAGGCGGCGCAGGCGGCAGCTCGTCAGCTAAGGCTGCGCAATCTCGGCGGCATCATCATCATCGATTTCATCGACATGACCGACGAAGAGCACAAGCGCCAGGTAATTCGCCAGTTGGAGAAATCTTTGGCGCGCGATCATGCCAAGACCACGGTCTACGAAATGTCGCCGCTTGGCCTGGTTGAAATGACCCGCAAGCGCACCGCCGATAGCCTCGCGCGCCAGCTGTGCGAACCATGCCCAGCCTGCAGTGGCCGCGGTGCGCTGAAGACTGCTGAGACCGTTTGCTATGAAATTTTTCGTGAAATCACCCGTGCAGTCCGTCAATTCGACGCCGAAAAAATGTTGGTGCTTGCTGCTCCAAAAGTTGTCGCGCGGATTGAAGACGAAGAGTCCGCAGCGATAGCGGAGCTTGAAGAGTTCATTGGCAAGAGCATCCGCTTCCAAGCGGAAGAACAATACTCACAAGAGCAGTTCGACGTCATTCTCCTGTGAAGACGCCCGCCGCGGATTCGCCCGCTGTGCAGACGCCCTATGCGAAAACACGCGTGAGCAAAGCAAAACGCTTGCGCAGGTGGATTTCCGGTCTGATCGCGCTGTCGCTCATCCTTGCCGCCACTGTGATCGGCACCGCCAGCCTGATGTTTCCGTGGTTGCTCAGTCACCCGGAGAAGGTGCAGTCGTTTTTGTCTGAGCGATTGAAACGGCCCGTGCAGTTCGAGCGCTTGACGGGCAGGTGGCGCGCGCAAGGGCCAATTTTCTCGCTGGACGAGTTGCGCATCGGGGGTGAGAAGGGAGCGCCCATCCTTTCGATCGCAAGCGCGGAGCTGGCCTTCGATTTCTATGCTTTCTTGCATAGAGGAAGATCCTGGTATCAACTCAATATCGTGGCGCCGCGCATTGATGTGCAGCGAGATGGCGATGGTCGCTGGCAGGTGCGGCAGTGGAGTGGTGGTCGTAATTTCGATTTGAAGGCATTGCGCAACATCGGCGCAATCGGATTGCGCGATGCACGCATCAATATCTCCGATCTGCCGAGTGGGCGCCAACTGAAGTTGGTCGATGCTGAGCTGAGCATCTCGGAGAGTCGCCACGGCCGCTCGGTGTTTGCACGTTTTCGTACTGAATCAGGTTCCGTTCCGATGCAGGTAGCCTGCAATCTGGATACCGCATTCGCCAACGGCCATTGCTATTTTCGTGGACGCGCGCTGCGTGCGCAGGAGTGGCTGTCGACTTGGCCGGTACAGGGCGTGGCGACTTTGGGAGGCACGCTCGATGTCGATGTCTGGGTTGATCTTGTCGCGTTTCAGCCGCAGCGCGTGCACCTTGAACTCGCCGCCGAGGAAGTGAGTTGGCGCGGACTGCGCATGGTGCAGTTATCCAATGGGCAGTCGGTTGAGCCGCGCTTCAGTCCGGATCGAATGGCAGTTGCGATGCGTTGGCAGCGCGAATCCGCAGACGGCTGGAACCTTGCTCTGATTGAGGGCGATTCCATCGCCGAATCGGGGGCCGATGCGACCAGTCGCCTGAGCATCAACCGCGTCCTGGACGCCACCAATGTGGGCACCACTCGTATCGAAGTACAGTCGTTACGACTGGAGCGGCTGCTTCCCTGGCTCGCGCTGAGCGATGCACTGTCGCCAGCGTTTGCCGGGACGCTTTATGAAGCCGCACCCAGCGGTGAACTGCGCGATCTGGTTTGGAACCGGATCGACGGCGGCGCCAGCGATATCCGTGGCCAATTTCGCGGCGTGGGTCTGCAGGCAACGCGCAAGTTGCCGCGCGTGCAGGGTGTGAGTGGAAGGGTGAGTGGCGATGAATTGGCTACGCTGTTTCATCTCGACGCCGTGGTTACCGATTTTTCCTACCCTGGCGTGTTCCGTCATGCGTTGCCAGTGAGCATTGATCCATTGTTGATTGCACTGATGCCGCAGACCGACGGCCTACGCATCGGCTTTGAGCAACTGCATGTGCGCGGTGAGGGCTTTGAGTTCGAGGGCAGCCTTGCATTGATGTTCAGTGACGACGGCGGCAGGCCCGAGGTGGAGGCAGTGCTGCGCGTCCTGCCCAGTAGTCTCACCGCCGCCAAGGCACTGTGGCCAGTCAACGTCATGCCAGCGGTGACCGTGCAGTGGTTGGATCGTGCACTTGAATCTGGTCGCATTGATGGCGGTGTCGCAGCCATACGTGGCGATCTCGATGATTGGCCATTTGGTAACGGGGAAGGACGATTTGACGCGATGGTGGCGATCAGCGATACACAGGTGAAATTCAATCCATTGTGGCCGCAGGCGCTGCTGCATTCGGCACGCGTGCAATTCATCAACCACGCCATGCAGATCGGGATTCCCTCGGCCGAGATGCTGGGAAGTCCGATCCATGATGCCAACGTCAGCATAGACGACTTGAAACTTCCCGAGTTGATTATCGACGCACACAGCGCCAGCGATGGTGTCAGGTTGCTCGAACTCATCCGCAACAGTCCGTTGCAGCAGAAGTTCGGCGCCGAGTTGGTTGGGGTCAGCGTGGACGGTGCAGCCGACGTGGATGTTGTCCTGCAACTCCCGTTGCGCAAGGACCTCGGGCCGCTTCGGGCGAATGGTCGCGTGACACTGCATGACGCCGAGTTGCGCGACCTGAAATGGAACCTCCGCTTCGACCGCGCCAATGGCAGTGTCCGCTTCAGTGATCATGGATTCAGCGCCGACGCGTTGAGTGTTCACTTGCAGGAGGACGTGGCAGAACTGAGTATCGCCTTGGGCGAATTCGTTGCCAACGATGCACATCAACTTGAGGCCAGTTTGCGTGGTGAACTGTCGATGCAATCGGTAATGGCTGGAGTGTCCGCGATGCAGCCGCACTTGGCCCGATTTCCTGGCAAATCGCAGTGGGATCTGACACTGCTGATCGGCGTTGCGGATGCGCAGGGCCAATCGACCAAGCATCTGGCGCTGCGGTCGGACCTGCAAGGCATAGCCGTCGATCTTCCGGCGCCGCTGCGCAAGGACGCGGCGACGGCGATGCCCTTCGAGTTGGAGCTGAGCCTGCCGCTCGCGGGCAGTCAGATGCGCATGCAACTGGGACAGTTGGCCCGCTTCAACGCAGTGGCTGCAACGCCCGAACGCCTATTCAGCGGTCACCTCGCCTTGGGCGGAGGCTTGGCCGACTCGCTGCCTATGTCGGGCTTGCGGATCAGCGGTGAAGCGCCGGCAATCGATCTGGGTGGTTGGGCAAGTCTGGACGTCGATGGCGACGGCAGCAGCGTGCCGCTACAGGTCGATGTCCATGCCGAAGAAGTGGATGTGCTGGGCCGCGCATTTTCCAATACCAGCGTCCGTATTGTTCGCGGCGAGAATCAGTCAAGCATCGTGCTCAAGGGCGACGGCGTTGATGGCACTTTCGAGCTGGCGTCAGTAAATAGCGATGTGGCGGGCATCACCGCGCGCTTCAAGACATTGCATTGGCCCGAGGCTGGACCGAGCGGGCAGTCAAAGCCGCTTGACCCGGGGCTGGTTCCACCATTGCATATCTGGGTGGGAGATCTGCGTCTGGGCGCGGCAGAGTTTGGCGAAGCGCGCATCGAAACGCGCCCGAGCGAAACCGGCATGCGCATCCAGGAGCTCACGACGCGGTCGCCGACTCTGACCATGCGCGCTTCGGGCAGCTGGGAGTTGAAAGCAGACGGCGAAGAGAGTGCACTCGACATTACCTTCAGTGCCGAAGACATTGGCAAGATGCTCAATGGGCTGGGCTATGGCAGTGTAATCAAGGGCGGCCAGACGGTGGCCCGTCTCAATGCCGTTTGGCCGGGCTCCCCGGCGCAATTTGCCCTGCACCGCGTGCGTGGCACATTGCAGGGGGAAGTGGGCGAGGGTCGAATTCTGGAGGTAGAGCCCGGCGCCGGGCGATTGTTTGGCCTAGTCAACTTTGCGTCGATTCCCCGGCGCCTTTCGCTCGACTTCAGTGATTTTTTCAAATCCGGAATGGCCTTCGACTCGATCAAAGGCAGTTTCGCGCTCAATGCGGGCGATGCGGTGACCGATGATTTGCGCGTGGAAGCGCCATCCGCCGAGATCATGATCAAGGGACGCGCCGGTTTGGTGGCGCGCGATTACGACCAGGAAATGGAAGTCGTGCCGCGCGTGCGCAGTGCCTTGCCCTTGGTGGGTGCCGTTGCGGGCGGGCCCGTAGGTGCGGTCGTGGGCGTACTTGCTCAGGACATGCTGCGCAAGCCTCTGGATGAGATCGTTACCGCCCGCTATCGCGTCCATGGGAGTTGGGACAAGCCGGAAGTGGTGTTGATTGCGAAAGAAAAACGCAGGCTGGAACCGTTGCCACAACGAGAGTAACCCTCAACGCCTGCCCCTGTGGCATAATCCGCGCCCTTTTGCACGCCCCGTCCGCAAGGCGCGGCCCCAACGGTGACCCCAATCCATGAGCTTGTTCATTTCCGACGCATACGCGCAGGCCGCTGGTGCTGCGACCGATCCATTCGTGAGCCTGTTGCCAATCATTTTCATCTTCGCCCTGATGTACTTCATGGTGATCCGCCCACAGATGAAAAAGGCCAAGGAACACCGCGCCATGGTCGAAGCACTGGCCAAAGGCGATGAAATCATCACCAACGGCGGTATCGCGGGCCGCATCATCGATCTGGGCGACGTCTTCGCCACGGTTGAAATTGCACCCAACACCCAGATAAAGGTGCAGCGCAGCGCCATCGGCACCGTGTTGCCCAAGGGCACGCTGAAAACGGTTTGATCAATCGCAGGTGCGTCGTTCGTGCGCGCCAGAGAGGGAAATGCAATGCTGGATACACCAAGTTGGAAAAAAATTCTCATCATCCTGGTGATGTCATGGGCACTGATTTATTCAGTGCCCAACCTGTTTCCGCAGGATCCTGCGGTGCAGATTGGTGGCAAGACTGCGGCGGATGTAGACGAGGCGCTTAAGGAACGTGTGCAGGGCGTGCTCGAAAAGGGCAAGATCGAGTTCAAGCAGATCGCGATCGAGAAGACGCGGCTGATGGTGCGACTCAAGGATGAAAGCGCGCAAAGCAAGGCACTCAAGACCATTGCTGCAGAGCTTAACCCCGATCCCAACAACGGCACCTTTACCGTTGCGCTCAACTTGGCGTCCACAGTTCCTGCCTGGCTGCGGGCGATCGGAGCGCGGCCCATGTCGCTGGGCCTGGATCTGCAAGGCGGCGTGCATTTCCTGATGGAAGTGTCCGAACTGGACATCAAAGCGCAGAACGAAACCCGTCTGCTGGAAGAGATCAGCGTTTTGCTCAAGGGTGAAAAGTTGCGCGGCACGGTGACACGTGGCGCGGATGGTCCGGTGGCGACCTTACGCAGTGCGGCAGACCGCGATCGTTTTGCCGGTCTGTTGCTCAATCGTTACCCTGGCGTCAAGTTCGCGCTCGGCGTTGGCGCAACCGAGACGGCGTTTCCCTTGGTTGGAACCATTCTGCCGGAAGAAAATGCCCGAGCCATCAGCACCGCGATCGATGCCAACCTCACTACGCTGCGCGAGCGCATAAACAGTCTCGGCGTTTCCGAGCCACTGATTCAGCGTCAGGGCGTGTCGCGAATCGCGATTGACCTGCCAGGGCTGCAGGACACGGCAGCCGCGATCAAATTGATCGGGTCGACTGCCACACTTGAATACCATGCAGTGGACGAAACCGCGCGAGGAAGTGACAAGGCTCCGGCCGGCTCGCGCGTCTACTACGACCGACAGGGCAATCCGGTCGTCTTGTTGCGTCGGGTAATCGCGTCCGGCGATCAGATGGTCAACGCAACGTCGATGTTCGACAGTCAGACCAGCACCCCGGCGGTCTCGGTCACGCTGAATTCGACAGGTGCCAGGCGCATGCTCGATTTTACCCAAGACAATGTCGGCAACGGCATGGCGGTGGTCTTGATCAACAAGAAGCCGATCGAGGTCACGGTCGATGGCAAGATCGTGCGTAGCTTCGATACCAAAGAAGAAGTCATCAGCGTCGCCACCATCAACGGCGTGTTCGGTGCTCAATTCCAGACCACTGGGCTTGATTCCACCGAAGAGGCCAGCGATCTGGCGCGATCACTGAAGTCTGGCTCGCTGTCGGCACCGCTCAGCATCGTTGAAGAGCGCATCATCGGGCCCAGTCTGGGCAAAGAAAATGTCGAAGCCGGGCTTACTGCGGTGATCTTCGCGTTTATCTTCGTACTCGCGTTTTTTATCGTCTACTACAAGATGTTTGGTGTCATCACCTGCGTCGCCCTGCTGTTGAATTTGCTGCTGGTATTCGCCGTCATGTCGGTACTCGGCGCGACAGTGACTCTGCCGGGTTTGGCGGCTATTGCTCTGACCGTCGGTATGTCGGTCGATGCCAATGTGCTGATCAATGAACGAATTCGCGAAGAATTACGCTCGGGCAACTCACCCCTGTCCAGTATCGTTGCCGGCTACGACAAGGCCTCCGGCACCATCCTGGACGCCAATGTGACCGCGCTGCTCGGCGGAGTAGCAATGTTCGCCTTCGGCTCCGGACCGATCCGTGGATTCGCTGTGTCGCTGTGTGTCGGCATTCTTGCTTCGCTGTACACCGCGGTCTCGGTGTCGCGCGGTATTTCGTCCATGATTTACGGCGGCAAGCAAAAGCTTGCGCGCCTTTCGATCTGATCCGGAGCGCATCCTGTGGAACTGTTTCCTCATAGCAGCAAGATCAACTTCATGCATTGGCGGGGCCCGGCGTTGGTCGTGGCGGTGCTGTTGCTGGTCGTCGCACTGATTTCACTGCCGACCCGTGGATTGAATTTCGCGCTCGACTTCACCGGCGGTGCATTGATCGAGATGAAGTTCGAGAAGCCCGCTGATCTGCCTGCCATTCGCAAGCAGCTCACCGAGGCCAAGTACCCGAACGCGGTCGTGCAGAACATCGGCGCCGACGACACGGAAGTGGTGGTTCGACTTCGCGTCGAAGACGGCAAGATGTCGACGGACATGCTGGGCACTTCGGTGGTGTCTGCGCTGCAGAGCTCGGCCAATCCGGTACAGATCGTGCGCAGCGACTTTGTCGGCCCGCAGGTTGGCAAGGAGCTTGCCCAGCAGGGCATCCTGGCTGTGCTGTTTGTCGGTATCGGATTTCTGGCCTATGTCACCTTGCGCTTCGAGATCAAGTTCGCGATCGCAGCCATCATCACCACGATGCACGACGTGATCGTCACTGTAGGGTTTTTCTCGATCACGCAATTGGACTTTGACCTGAACGTGCTCGCCGGTGTGCTGTCGGTGATGGGCTACTCGATCAATGACACCATCGTGGTGTTCGACCGTGTACGCGAAAATTTCCGAACGGTGCACAACATCAAGCCATTCGATCTGCTCAATCGCTCGGTGAACCAGACGCTGTCACGTACTGTGATCACCTCATTCGTGGCGTTCCTGACAGTGTTTGCCTTGTACCTGTTCGGCGGTGAGCCGCTCAAGGGTATGGCGATTTCGCAGATGCTGGGTATCGTGATTGGTACTGTGTCGTCGATCTTCATCGCCTGCCCGTTGCTGCTGTGGTTGGGTGTGACGCGCACCGACTTGCTGCCACGTGCACGCGACGAGAGCGATCTGGAGCGTCGTCCGTAGTCATCGTCGGGGGATCGGCGCAGTGCGCTCGATCCCCGCACAGGAGCGCCGCCGATGGCCATCGAAATCGAGCGCAAATTTTTGCTCCGTGGACAGTCGTGGCGACGCCATGTGCACGCGACGCAGTCGCTCGCCCAGGGCTATCTGGGCGGCGATCGCAGCTCGGTGCGCGTACGTATCGACGGCACTGAGGCGCGTTTGAACATCAAAGCCAAAGTGCGGGGCAGCGCTCGCCTGGAATTTGAGTACGCCATTCCGATGGCCGACGCAAAGGTGATGCTGCACGAACTGGCAGGTGCCGAAGTGATCAAGACGCGACACCTGGTGCGTCACGGCGAACACCTTTGGGAGCTGGACGAGTTTGCTGGCGCAAACAGTGGTCTGTTGGTTGCCGAGATAGAACTGGACGATGCCGACGAGGCATTTGAGCTGCCGGACTGGCTGGGTCGCGAAGTGACCGAAGAGGAGCGTTTCTACAACGCTGCTCTGGTCCACGCGCCATTTTGCAACTGGATCGATCGCGCTGCGATTATGGAAGAGCTCGCGTGCTGATCATTGGCATCTCCGGCACCACGCTCACTGCCGCCGAACGCGTGCAGCTCAGTACCAAGACTGTGTGCGGCGTTATCCTGTTCACCCGCAACTTTGTGTCACGCCAACAGGTGCAGCATCTGGTGTCGCAGATACGCGCAGCGCGTGCCGGACCGTTTGTTATCTGCGTGGATCAGGAAGGCGGTCCGGTGCAGCGCTTTCGCCAGGGTTTCAGCGCTCTGCCTGCGCTTTTGCGGCTGGGCGAACGCTATGCGTTCGACGCCGCCAGCGCATTGGCACTGGCCGAACACCATGCGTGGCTGATGGCCAGCGAGATTCTGGCATTGGGTATTGACCTGAGTTTCGCGCCGGTGGCCGATCTTGGGCGCGGCAATCGTGCTATTGGCGAGCGCGCATTTCACGACGACCCAGCCGTAGTCGCCGCGTTTACCGCTGCCTATGTACGCGGCATGCGCAAGGCTGGCATGGCCGCGACACTCAAACATTTTCCCGGACACGGTTCGGTCCTGGAAGACACCCATTTCGATGCCGCCACCGATCCGCGTGCGCTCGACGAGATTGAGTGCACCGATCTGTACCCGTTTCGAGCCGGACAGGCGGCAGGCGCAGCGGCGGTGATGATGGCCCATGTCAGTTACCCCGCAGTATGTGCCGAACCAGCCGGCTATTCACCGCTGTGGATCCGCGAGATTCTGCAGCAACGCATGCAGTTCGGCGGCATCGTATTCAGTGACGACATCGGCATGGCAGCAGCGCAAACTGCTGGCGGCATCAAGGCGCGCATTGATGCGCACCTGGACGCTGGTTGCGACATCGTGTTGGTCTGCGCGCCCACACTGGTCGAGGAATCAATTCTGGCCGTGCAGGCGCGCGCGCCCATCGCGCCGGATCGTCTGGCAATGCTGCTGGCGCAGCGCGCTGTCGCGTTGGAGCCGCAGCAATGGGATACGCTCATTGCCAGCGCAGACTGGCATCTGGCTAGCGGCGCTCTCACTAACCTGGTGGGTGCTGTCAAGAACCCGTCGACCCCTCTTGATTCGGTTTGAAAACGCCATGACACGATTGTCCCTGACTGAAGCGCTGCAGAATTCCGATATGCTCCATTCGCAGCTGCAACTGGACACCGCCATTGCCCGCATGGCCGCCGAAGTCGATGCCAGCTTCGTGGGCGTGGACACGCCCCTGTTCATCACTGTGATGAACGGTGGCCTGATGGTTGGCGCAGCTCTGGCCCTGCAGTGCAAGACCAGCTTCCAGTTCGACTATGTGCATGCCACGCGCTATCGCGGCGCAACCCAGGGCTCGGGTTTGGAGTGGGTGGCGCGGCCACGGACTTCGCTCCAAGGTCGCGATGTATTGATCGTTGATGACATTCTCGATGAAGGCCGAACTTTGGCACCAGTCAAGCAATGGTGTCTGGATCAGGGCGCGAGCCGCGTGCAGATCGCAGTGTTGTGTGCGAAGCAGCATGATCGACGTGTGCCCGGAATCAATGCCGAATTCGTCGGCGTCAGTGTGCCCGATCGTTATGTCTACGGTTTCGGCATGGACTATTACGAACTCGGTCGCAATCTCGATGCGATCTACGCGCTGCGATGAGAGCGCGCGGCCAGATTGATACTGCCATGGCAAAGTCGAACCGAGGTACGAAACCATGAACATCGAACTTGCCGTGATCGGCGGTAGCGGTCTCTATCAATTTGATGGTCTGCTCAACAGCCAGCGCCTGCAGCCCGATACGCCCTATGGCAAGACTTCGGGCGCGATTGTAGTGGGCGAACTGGACGGACACCGCATCGCCTTTCTGGCACGCCACGGCGAGTCGCACACCATTGCGCCGCACCGGGTCAATTATCGCGCCAATGTCCATGCCCTGCATGCGCTCGGTGCGCAGCAGGTGATTGGGGTAAACGCCGTGGGTGGCATTCGTCACGACATGGGCCCGCGCGCGCTCGTGGTGCCAGATCAACTCATCGACTACACGCACGGGCGTTTCTCCAGTTTCTGTGATGTCGAGGGTGCGAAGGTCGAGCATGTGGATTTTTCGCATCCGTATACGGCGCCTTTGCGCCAGCGACTACTTGCCGCCGGACGCGCCACCGGCGTGGCGCTGGTAGACGGTGGCTGCTATGGCGCCACGCAGGGGCCGCGACTTGAGACCGTGGCCGAGATTGCGCGCATGCGACGAGACGGCACCGACCTGGTTGGAATGACCGGCATGCCAGAGGCCGTGCTCGCGCGCGAACTGGGCATGCAATACGCCTGCATCGCGCTGGTGGCGAACTGGGCCGCTGGTTGTGGCGACTCGGCCAGTGTTGACGCCCAGGAAATCAGTATCGACGAGATTTTCGCAATTCTGAGCGAGTGCACGGCACGGGTGCCAGGTCTGATTCGCGCCGTGATGGCTCAACCAGGAGTGTGACGTGATTCGAGCGTTTGCCTTTTACACCAACCGAGCCGGCGCGCGATTTGATTTTGATTACTACACGCAACTGGTGGGTGGTGAGCGCGAAGCAAGAGAAAACGCGCGCGCCGTCTCGAACAGTTGATCAACGATTCCGCGCAAGGCAAAACGACAGCTCGGTTCACCCGCACGCGAAACTAGTGTCCAGAGCGGTGACGGCCGCAATCGACGTCGCCAAGGGATTCAGCGTTCCCACCTGACTGCGCTGATACGACCGGCTCAGGCGACGAACTGCAGTCTCGCCAATTCGGCATACAGTCCACCGGCTGCCACCAATTCGTCGTGCGAACCGATCGCGACGATGCACCCTTGATCCATGACCACGATGCGATTGGCCTTCTGCACAGTCGCCAGCCGATGCGCGATCACGATCGTGGTGCGGCCTTGCATGACGTGTTCCAGCGCTTTCTGGATGGCTGCTTCATTTTGCGCGTCGAGCGCCGATGTGGCCTCGTCCAGCAACAGGATCGGCGCATTGCGCAGCATCGCGCGCGCGATGGCAATGCGTTGCTGCTGACCACCCGACAATTTCACACCACGTTCGCCGAGGTCCGTCATGTAACCCTGCGGCTGCTTCTCGATGAACGCGTGGGCTTCGGCGCCGACGGCTGCATCAAATACTTCCTGGTCGCTGGCGGCGCTGCGCCCGACCCGAATGTTCTCCAGTGCGTTGCTGGCAAAGATGACACTGTCCTGGGGCACCAGTGCGATGTGGTCACGCAGCGAACGGAGAGTGGTGGTCGCGATGTCGTGGTTGTCGACAAGAATGCGACCTTGCTGTGGCTCGTGGAATCGCAGCAGCAACTGGAACACTGTACTTTTTCCGGCGCCACTGGGCCCGACCAGTGCGATGGTTTCACCGGGGGCAATGTCCAGCGAAAAATCCTGCAGAGCGCAATGGTCGGGGCGGGACGGATAATGGAAGGAGATGCGGTCAAGGCGCACAGCGCCGAGCACCGGAGTCGTCAGAGGGATCGCGCCTTCTGCGTCACGCACACTGGGTTGCGTGATGAGCAGTTCATTGATTCGCTCCATCGCGCCTGCGGCGCGCTGCACCTCTCCCCACACTTCAGTCAACGCGCCAACCGAGCCCGCAGCAATTACTGCGTAGAGCACGAATTGGCTCAACATGCCCGGGGTCATTGCGTTGTTGATCACATCTTTGGCACCGACCCATAGCACCAGAGTGACCGCGCCAAACACCAGTAGAATCACTACCAGTGTAAGCGCCGAGCGTGTACCGATGCGCCGACGCGCGGTGGCCAGGCCGCGCATGATGGCGCCATCGAAGCGCTCGGTTTCTTCGCCCTCGCGGGTATTGGCCTGCAGTGTCTGGATCGCGCCCAGGGATTCTGCGGCCTGTGCACTGGCATCGGCCAGTCGATCCTGTGAGTCGCGCGACAGCCCACGCAGCCGGCGTCCAAACAAAACGATGGGCAGAATGGCCATCGGAATCACCAGGGCAGCCAGACCCGCCAGTTTGGGACTGGTTAACACCAGCAAAGTGCCCGCGCCGATCAACATCACTACGCTGCGCAGGGCCACCGAAGCGCCGGATCCGACCACGGTCTGGATCAACTCGGCGTCGGCGGTCAGTCGCGATAGCAACTCGCCGGTTCGGCTTTTTTCGAAGAAAGCTGCGTCCAGCCGCAAGAGATGCGCGTATACGCCCCGGCGCAGATCGGCGACCACGCTTTCACCCAGCAACGAAACAAAATAGAAACGCAGCGAAGTGCCGATGGCCAGAATCACCGCGACCGCAAAAAGCCCGAGAAAATAACGGTCGATGGTGCTGGTATTGGCCGCGGAAAAGCCCTGATCGATCATCTGCCTGACGGCGTAAGGTAGCGTCAAAGACGCCGCCGATGACAAGCCCAGGAACAGCAGCCAGGCCACGGCCAGCCGCCAATACGGCCGCGCGAAGGGCAAGACTTGGCGCAGGGGCGACAGCGTGCGCCGGGTTGTTTGCGTAGTTTCAACAGTCATGGATTTTGCTCAGCCGGTCATCACGGGCAAATTGCCAGACCGTTGCTGGTCACGCTGCAAGGGCTATGTGCCTCGGCCTGGATATGGTCATGCGATTGACGAGTTCAAGGTTGCATTACTATTGGGTTTCGCTCACCCAGACGGCGCCGCGCGTGGCGTCACGCAAGACCGCAGCAAATGCCAAGGCGCGGTCGCGCGACCTGAACACGCAAACGTGCCCCCTCAGCGTCGAACGACTCGGCTAATTTGGTCGCACCAAATTGATCGAGCGCCGCATGCACAGCGCCGAGCCATTCGAAGCCCAGGTGAAATTCGATGATCTGTTGCACCACAAGCTCACGCAGCGGCGCGCGCCGCAGGCACTCGGCTGCGGTGCCACCGTAAGCGCGCACCAGCCCACCAGCACCGAGCTTGATGCCTCCGAACCAACGCGCTACCAACACGACGACCTGATCAACCTGTTGGCCTTCGATGGCGGCGAGAATCGGGCGGCCTGCGGTGCCTGCAGGTTCGTCGGCGTCCGACCAGCGATACTCGCTGCCGATGCGATAGGCCCAGCAGTTGTGACGCGCATCGGCGTCGGCCGCTGTGTCGATAAACCGGTGTGCCGCCGCAATGTCAGTGGCAGGAGCGGCGAGCGCGAGAAACCGGCTCTTCTTGATCTCCTGTGCGAACTGCGCCGGCTCGGTCAGGGTCCAGTCGGGCATCAGCGCTCGTAACGACGCAGGTCCGGCGGCAACCGGTAGTTCGGATAGGCAGAGCGGAAGCGCCGGATTTCGTCGCTTGCCTGCGGCAGTCGGCGGGCGCTGATCAGCGCACGAATGCGTTCAATCCAGTCAGCCGGCGCCAGCACCGGTTCCGCGGCACTCTTACGCATCGCACCGCCCAACGCGTCTGACCCAGCGGCATCGTCCTCGCGTTGATCTTCCATTTCACTGCGCTTGATGCGCGCTCCGGTGACCTCGGCTCTATCCAGTTTCTCCGCTTCGCCGGCCGGTGCCGGGGCCGAACTCGCCGGGGCGCGACTGGCGTCCAGCTCATCGCCAAACGGTTGCGCCTGCAATTGGCGCTGTTCCGGCACGCGACCCTGGTCAGCGTGATCGGTGCGCGTATGCGGTTCGACAGCGGGTTTGGGCACAACAAAAACACCGTTGTCACGCGCCGGGCCCGAAATGATCTCGCTGAGTGTGGCGCGCTCTTTGTCCTTCACCGCAGGCGCTGCGGCACCGAGTGCGCCCTGCTCACGCGGCGCCTGCGGCGGCATGACGGCGGTATCCAGCGCGCGCCTGCGATCGCCAGCAGACTGCAGGTCGATCTCCATCACCTCATAGTGGCCAGACTCAGCCGATGCAGCGGCAGCCTGTTCTTGTTGCTGCGCCACATGCACGCGCCAGCCAATGCCCGCTGCGGCAACCACCGATGCGGCACTGGCGATCGGGATCAACCAGCGCTGACGCACGGTCGGACGCCGCACCGCGTTTCCGGCGCGTCCCAGAATGGCCGTGTCCAGGTGTTTGCCGGGCTCGCTGAGCGGCAACGCCCGGTAGCGCTTCAACAGCTCGCTGTCCTCGGACAGCAGCGCTTCCAGATCGTCGTCGTCGTGCGGAGGCAGGGACGTGTTCATGTGCCCAGTACCTCGCGCAGCTTTTCCAGAGCATAACGCAGTCGCGATTTCGCGGTCTCGCGGCCCACACTCGTCACCTCGGCAATTTCGTCCACCGAAAGTCCGTTCTCCACGCGCAACAGGAACGCGCAACGCTGATCGTCGGGCAGTTGCGCCAATGCTTGTTGCAGTTGACGAGATTGCTCAAACTCGGTCAGCACGCGATCTGGTCGCTCGCTCTCGTCGTTCTCGGCAAACTGCATCGCCAATTCAGCCTGCTCGCCGGTTTCTTCCGGTCGATGCCGGCGAAACCCGTCGATCAACAGGTTGTGCGCGATCTGCAGCAGCCACGTGCTGAACTTGGCCTCGGGGCGATAACGCTCGCGCGCTGTGATGACGCGGCTCCAGGTGTCCTGAAACAACTCGTCGGCCAGGTCGCGACGCGGCACACTGCGCATCAGAAAGCGATACAAAGTGCCACGATGGCGCGTGTACAGCGCCTCGAAGGCACGCGCCTCGCCGCCTGCATAGGCCAACATCAGTTCCTCATCGCTTCGATCGAGCATGGGACGGGAGCGTAGTGGAAGCGCCGCTCGTGGCATAGCGTCGGCTGCAAACCAGTTGGCATTGAGGGCGAAGACTGCGGACACGGGAATCACATTAGCAAGAGTTACGTCGTGAAACGTGACCACACAGACATTCGGGTTTTCCTAGCTGAACGGTTGCATCGGCGAGTGTGCGCAAACTCTGCTTTTCCGGGGGGCCATGCGGCAGGATTTGTGCGTGGGCTTGGGCTCTGGGTTTGGTGAGTAGCGGGAAGGGTCACTACGACAATGGATAATTCCTTGATGGCTCGATGCGTTTGTGCACAGCTCGCAACGCAGCGCGGGAGGGGACTGCTTGTGCGCTCGTCAGGCGATTACGCAATCGCGCATGCCCATCAGCAAGAACGCCTGCATCGTCAAAGCCTCCTCGCGTCGGCTTCAACCCTCACTATGATCAACAGGACACGCGCGATCAAGGGTTCGCTACGCCGGTCTACGGCCGCCCTTGACGGATTGAGCGGTGCCGCAGCGGCCGAGGACATCAACCAGAGCGCCAAGCAAAACCAATGGCTCAATCACTTCGCTTGACAGCGGCGGCTAAATGGTGACCCTTTCCGCAGGGTGTCCAGCTCTTTCGAGACCCCTTTGTGTTTAAGCTCTCAGCAGCTCAATTGCCGGCGCCAGCATCAAGCGCTTGGCGCTCCTGGCCAATCGCCGATCGAAGGTCGCGAATGTGGCTGCGCGCGCACTGCGGGTCACATGCAACGCATCGGCGAAATCGAGTCCGGCGTCAAACGCATCCAATGCCGTCAACACCGTGCCACGGTCTTCGATCGTGATGTGCTCTATGCCCACGAGGGCGCGCATCACTTTGGCAACATCGCGCCGGGGCAAAGTGTAAAAACCGCGCATCACCCACTCCAGCTCCAACAATACCGTCACCGCGACGAACGCCCTTCCGGACAGGGCCGCAACAGCGGCCGGGCGCTGTTTGGCGGCCTGGGCGTCGTCCGCATCGTCAATGAAGAATCGCGCCAGAATGTTGGTGTCGAGAGACCTCATCGCCGTTCCCTTCGCGTGCGCACCAACAGTGTTGCCGGGTCGAAATTCTCAAGCTTGCGTGGAATGTTAAGCGTGGGTGCTTTGATCATGCCCGCGAGGCTGCTCACATTGGCCGACTTGACGGACCGAACCACGCGAAGCTTCAGGCCGTCCGCCTCCTCAAGCACCTCCAGCCGCGCGCCCGCGCCCAAGCCCAACCTGCGACGCATTTCCGCTGGCAGAACAATTTGGCCTTTCGAGGAAACGAGCAGTGTAGACATCGGCATACCTTGCGCTTTGGGTGATCCAATGCTATCTCGACTTACAAGGTAAGGCAATGCCAGAAAGTTTGCCGCGTTCGACGTCTGCTGCAGGCCGGCGAAGCTACCCGCGATTTTTTCGACCGTTGTTGACGTTTTTAGTGACGCGTTCGTCTCAGTCAGGCCAGCCGAACGCCCGGCTGCGCGAAGCAAGGAAGCGGTCAGCAAGGAAGAGGTCAAGTCTCAATACTGTTCGCGTAACGACACAAAGCCAAGTGCGCGCCGAATACTGCGCATATGTGGGAGCGCAGGAAGGCGCGCCCGATGCAACCGCTACGCCGATCTTCGCGTTGATCCCGAACGCAACGGTCGGCCTGACCAGGCCTCCTACATTGTCCGAGAACCGTCTCGACGCCTAGTCGAACAGTATTGAGACTTGACTCTTGAGCTCTTACTTGACCCTTGATCTCTTGAGCTCGCAAATCAGACGGCATGGACGCTCGGAGAGGTTCAAGTTGGTGCGATTCGGCGCTGGCCCGGCAAGTGCGTTGCCGAGCCAGCGTCCAGACGACGACTCGATCAAAAAATCATGGCGGCCATGCGCTTGCGGGTGCGGCTGACCAGGTCGGCATCGTCGATCAGCGCAAACGCCGCGATCAGTGATTTACGTCCGAGGTCATCTTCAAATTTGCGATCTCGGCGCATCATCTCCAGGAACGCCTCCAACGCGCTATCGGCATCGCCCGCCAGCAAACGGCGTACACCGAATTGATAACGTGCGAGGTGATCGTCCGCCTTCTGGGCCAGACGTGCGGTCAGTGCGGGTTCCTCGGGGGCTTCCTTCAACGCCTCGACGAACGCCAGGTGTGCCCGGGCACGACGGGCGAGGTCATGCGACTCCAGATTGACCGGCAGCGCAGCAAGTTCCAACGCTGCGCCTGCGCTGTCTGCAGCGGCCAATAGTGCCTGGATCAGCCCGAGTTTGAGCTCGGCTTTGTCCGGTTCAGCGGCGATGGCGGCGCGCGCATCCTGCACTTGCTCCTGTGGCGATCGCTCGGCGATGAGCTCATCAGCGACTTCCTCTTCCAGTGTCTGGAGCCCTTCGAGATGAGGTGCCAACCATTCCTTGATCACCGATTCGGGCTGCACGCCCATAAAGCCATCGAGCGGGCGCCCGTCCTTGATCAGCATCACCGTCGGCAACGAGCGAATGCCAAATGCGGCTGCCAGTTGCATCTCGTCTTCGGTATTGACCTTAGCCAGCAAAACCTTGCCGTTGAGCTCAGTGACAAGCTTCTCGATGATCGGAGTGAGTTGCTTGCACGGGCCGCACCACGGTGCCCAGAAGTCGACCAGCACTGGTTGCCGGGACGAAGCCAACAGCACCTTTTCTTCGAAGTCGGTCTGAGTGCTGTCAAAAATGTATGGCGATGAGGGCAGGGGTGATGTGGACATGGACGATGTGGACATTTCATTCATTCGGTCAGGATCCAGGCAATGTGAGGGTGGAGCGCGCATAATTCAACGTCAAACGGGCAAAGCCGGCGTCGCCTTGGCTCGTCGAATTACTGCGTATTGAGCGGGCAGGGGCTACTCTGCGCGCTCAGGGTTGCTTGTAGATGACACCGTTTTTCATGACGAAGCGGACATCGCGCAAGACACTGATGTCTGCCAACGGGTCGCCCTTTACCGCGATGATATCGGCGAACTGACCCGTGGCTATGCGACCTGAGTCGGCAACCACGCCGAGAATCCTGGCGGGCGTCAACGTGGCAGAGCGGATGGCATCGATCGGCGACACGCCGGCCTCTACCATCAATTCAAACTCGCGGGCATTGTCGCCGTGTGCCGCGACGCCGCTGTCGGTGCCAAATGCAAACGCTACACCAGCTTTCTGAGCGCGTGAGAAAGCCGCCTGGATTTGCTCGCCCACCTTGATCGCCTTTGGCCGGATGATCTCGGGGAACCAGCCGTCGATCTTTGCTTTTTCCGAAACATAGACACCGGCAGAAATCGTGGGTACCAGATAGGTGCCGCGTTGTTTCATCAACTTGAAAATTTCTTCGTTGATATAGGTGCCGTGTTCGATCGTGGTGACGCCACCGAGTACCGCACGTTTGATGCCCTCGGCACCGTGCGCATGCGCAGCGACATGGAAGCCGTAATCGCGCGCGGTGGCAACGATCGACTGGATTTCTTCCACAGTGAACTGCGGGTTATCGGCACTCTTGGCGTAGCTCAGTACACCACCCGTGGCAGTGATTTTGATCACGTCGGCGCCTTCCTTGTAACGCGCACGCACGGCTTTGCGCGCTTCATCGACGCTGTCCACTACGCCGTCTTCCGGATCGGGATAGCCCAGCGCGTGCAGAAGTTCGTGGCTGATGCCGTTGCGTGGATCGGCATGACCACCGGTCGTGGCGATCGACTTTCCGGCCGCATAGATGCGCGGTCCCTTGGCGATTCCCGCATTGACTGCGTTGCGTAGCGCGATGACGACGCCGTCCGGTGCGCCCAGATCACGCACACTGGTGAATCCGGCGAGCAGGGTGCGTTCGGCGTAGAGCGCGGCGCGAAATGCATGATCCGCGGGATTCAATCGAAATCCCTCCGAATACGAATCTCTGCTTTGCTGTCCCGACAGATGCACATGCATATCGGTGAGGCCCGGCAGGCACGTGTGCTCGGCCAGGGATACATCGACCGCGCCGGCGTGGCGCATCTCAAGCCCGGCCTCGACCTGGCTGATGCGGCCATTCTCAATCAATACCGAGTGTGCGCCAAGGTCGTGCCCGGCAACCGGGTCGAGCAGATGACTGCAGCGCAAAACCGTGCTGGACTGTGCAAACACAGACGCGGAAAGGAAGAGACAGCAGACTGCCAGGCCAGATCGACAGCGCATACGTTTCTCCCTTTGGACAGCGGCGGATGATAGCGAATAGCGGGTTCCCAGGCGGAACAACTTGGTGCGATATGAGCGAATGAACGGGTTCTGGTAAAGGGCAAGGGCATGGACGCGCCCAGCACCAGATGGGGCGATCCCGAGACAGCCGTCCCTGCGCCCGTTTTCTGATCGCCGTCGCTGCGCTAGTCTGTTGCTTTCCTCAGATGATTCAGCCGCCTGTGCGGCGCCTCGACTATGCAAGAGTTTTCCATGCAAGAACATTACGACCCGCGCAGCATCGAGCAGGGCGCGCAGGCTTATTGGAACAAGCATCGTGCCTTCGAGGTAAAGGAAGACCCGGGCAAGCCCAAGTATTTCTGTCTGTCGATGCTGCCGTATCCGTCCGGCGCGCTGCACATGGGCCATGTGCGCAACTACACGATCAGTGATGTGATCAGCCGGCACAAACGCATGACCGGCCACAATGTCCTGCAGCCGATGGGCTGGGACGCGTTTGGACTGCCCGCCGAGAATGCCGCCATCAAGCATCAAGTGCCGCCGGCGGCCTGGACCTACCAAAACATTGCGCACATGAAAACGCAGTTCCAGTCGCTCGGCTATGCCATCGACTGGACACGCGAATTCGCTACCTGCAGCCCCGACTACTATCGCTGGGAACAGCTGTTCTTTACGCGCCTGTTCAACAAGGGCATCGTCTACCGTAAAAACTCGGTGGTCAACTGGGACCCGGTGGATGAGACGGTGCTGGCCAACGAGCAGGTCATCGACGGGCGCGGCTGGCGCTCCGGCGCTCTGGTTGAACGCCGCGAAATCCCTCAGTGGTTTTTTCGCATCACCAGCTACGCCGAAGAGCTGCTGCGCGAACTCGACAATCTGCCGGGTTGGCCCGACGCAGTGAAAACCATGCAGCGCAACTGGATCGGCCGATCCGAGGGCGTGGACATTCAATTCTCCGTAGACGGCGATGATCCAATCACCGTGTACACCACACGTCCCGACACGCTGATGGGCGTGACGTTCCTGTCGATTGCCGCCGAGCATCCGCTCGCGATACGCGCGTCGTTGAATAATGCGGAGCTAGCTGCGTTCTGTGTTGAATGCAAGAACGTCGGCGTTGCCGAAGCCACGATTGAAACCCAGGAAAAGCGTGGCATGGTGACCGGGCTGTTCGCTGTGCATCCGATCACGCACGCGCGCGTTCCGATCTATGTCGCCAACTTCGTATTGATGGGTTATGGCACTGGAGCGGTGATGGCCGTGCCGGGCCACGACCAGCGCGACTGGGATTTTGCGGTCAAATATCAATTGCCGATCAAACAGGTCATCCGTCCGCTTGATGGTGAAGATGTCGATCTCAGCGTGGCGGCCTATACGGCGCAAGGCCTGTGTATCAATTCGGGTGCCTACGACGGGATGAATTTCGAACAGGCGTTCAATGCCCTGGCTGATCGCTTGAGCAAGGCGGGGCAGGGCAAGCGTCGTGTCAACTATCGACTGCGCGACTGGGGCGTAAGCCGCCAACGTTACTGGGGCTGCCCGATTCCGATCATCTATTGCGCGACCTGTGGCGCGCTGCCGGTGCCGGAAGATCAGCTGCCGGTGATCTTGCCCGAAGACGTCGCGTTTACCGGCGTCAAATCGCCGATCAAGTCCGACCCCGAGTGGCGCAGTACCACTTGCCCGAAATGTGGCGGCGCTGCCGAACGTGAGACCGACACTTTCGACACCTTTATGGAGTCGAGTTGGTACTACGCGCGCTACACCTCGCCGGGTGCCAAGGATCTGGTGGACGAACGCGCCAACTATTGGTTGCCGGTCGATCAATATATCGGCGGCATTGAGCACGCCATCCTGCATCTTTTGTACTTCCGTTTTTTTCACAAGCTGATGCGTGATGCCGGCCTGGTTCATTCCGATGAGCCAGCAACCAATCTGTTGTGTCAGGGGATGGTGATCGCTGACACTTTCTATCGTGAAGCAGACAATGGCACCAAGGTCTGGTTCAACCCGGCCGATGTCGAAACCGTGCTGGACGAGCGCGGCAAGATGGTTGGTGCCCGGCTGATCGAAGATGGTCAATCGGTGTCGATCGGTGGCACCGAAAAGATGGCGAAATCCAAAAACAACGGCGTCGATCCGCAGGCCATGATTGAAAAATATGGCGCGGATACGGTGCGCCTGTTTTCAATGTTCGCGGCGCCACCGGAACTTTCCCTGGAATGGTCCGAATCAGGCGTCGAGGGCATGTCACGCTTCCTGCGTCGGCTGTGGCGTGAAGTGCACGCGCATGTGCACAAGGGCGCGGTTGGCGCGTTGGATAAGAGCAATCTGACTGCCGAGCAGAAAGCCGTTCGGCGCAAGCTGCACGAGACCATACAAAAGGTTGGCAATGACATTGGTCATCGCCACACCTTCAACACCGCCATCGCGGCGGTGATGGAACTGATGAATACGCTGACAAAGTTCAATGACGACTCTGCGCAGGGGCGTTCACTGATGCAGGAGGCCTGGTCGGCGGTTGCCTTGCTGCTCAATCCGATCACGCCGCATACCTCACACGCACTCTGGCAGGCGTTGGGCCATGCCGAGACTCTGATCGAAGACGTGGGTTTTCCGGTGGCCGATGCCGATGCGCTGGTGCGCGATACGATCACCCTCGCGGTTCAGGTCAGCGGAAAGCTGCGCGGTACAATTGAGGTCTCCGCGCACGCGGAAAAAACGGCGGTCGAACAGCAAGCCCTGGCAGAGCCTTCGGTCGCGAAGTTTCTCGAAGGCCAATCAATTCGCAGGATTATTGTCGTTCCTGGCAAGATCGTGAACATCGTAGTGTAGAGCGGGCGCTGCGGGCTGCAGTAGAGCGGGGCCTGCTCAGCTATAAGCGTAGAATCAGCAGCCAGAGCAGCGCAGCCACCCCTGCTTTACAATAGAGAGAAGCGATGCGACACATGATCCGAATCACGTTATGTCTGTTCATTGCGGCGCTCTCGGCCTGCGGCTTTCATCTGCGCGAATCGGTCAGCCTGCCGGCTTCGCTGCAAGTGCTGCGTATCGAGTCCGTGGATACGCTGAGCGCGTTGCCGCAGGAACTCGGCCGCGCGCTGCTGCGCCAGGGCGTAACCCTGGTTGATCGTGATTCAACCAGATCCAGTGTGCTGCGCATTCTTTCGGATTCCCAGGCCACCTTGCCGCTTAGTTTTTCCGGCGCCGCGCGAGTGCAGGAATACCAGGTGATCCACCGCGTCGAGTTCGAGGTGCTGGACGCCGACGGCAAAGTGCTGGCTCCGCGCAGCACGATTGAACGCAAGCGCGACTATCGTTTCGACGAAACCCAGGCTCTGGGCGCGGCAGCCGAAGACGAGCTGGCGCGCAAAGAATTGCGCCGCGAGATTGTGCAGGCATTGATGCTACGGCTTGAATCTCTCGCCGGGTAGGAAAGTGGCGTGGCCATATCAACGCAACAACTGAACGACCATCTCGCCAAGGCCAGCACGCTGCGCCCGGTTTATCTGATTGCGGGTGATGAGCCGCTGTTGCTGCTGGAAGCGGCCGATGCGCTGCGGCGGCGCGCACGCGAACTAGGCTACAGCGAACGAGAAGTGCTCGAAGTTGAATCGGGTTTCGACTGGAACGACCTGGCGCGGGCCGCCGCCTCAATGTCATTGTTTGCCACGCGCCGCACTATCGAGTTGCGACTTCCTACTGGTAAATCTGGCACTGAAGGCGCTGCAGCAATAACCGAATACTGCGCAAAGGTGCCCAATGATGTGGTGCTGATCATCCAGGCTATGCAATGGAGCAAGGCGCACGAAGTCAAATGGGTGCAGACAGTGGAACAGGCTGGCACATTCGTGCAGATCAAGCCGATCTACCGCGAAGAATTGAGCAATTGGATTGCCGCGCGTGCGCGCTCGCGTGATGTTCAGCTCACCGCCGACGCTGTGCAACTCCTGTCTGATCGCATCGAAGGCAATCTGCTTGCGGCGTCGCAGGAGATCGAGAAACTGCTTCTGCTTGCGCCGGGACGGCGCATCGACGCGGATATTTTATTGGAACTAGTAGCTGATAGTGCGCGCTACAACGTGTTCGCGATGGTTGAGGCGGCGTTTGCTGGCGACGGAGCGCGGGTGCGACGCGTGGTTGCTGGATTGAAAGCTGAAGGCGAACAGGTAGCAGGGCTCTGCGGCTGGCTGGTGACATCCTTGAACGTGTTATTGCGCCTGGTTGCGGTGCCGCGGCATCAGTTGGATAACCAGATGAAGAACGAAAGATTGTTTGGATCGCGCCAAGCGGCGTTCAAGCGTGCCGTTGCGCGCGGCGATCGCGTGTTCTGGGAACAAAGGCTGGCCGAAGTCGCGTTCGTTGACCGGGTGTCCAAGGGTCGAGCGGGCGGTGATGCGTTCCTGGCCCTTGAACGCGCGTTGCTGCGTATGGCCGACCAAGGTGCTGCGCAGGGACTTGCGGCGGCCACAGAGTGAACGCGCGCGCTGCCACTCGCGACCAGGGGCACACTCCATTGTTGGCATGGATGGGTGGAACGTTTGATCCGGTGCACATCGGTCATCTGCGCGCGGCACTGGAAGCGGCTCGGGCGCTGGATGTAACGGTTCGCCTGATGCCCGCCCAAGTGCCGCCGCATCGCCCGCAGCCACTGGCGTCCGCGGCTCAGCGCCTGTGTATGTTGCAACTCGCGGTCGCCCACACGGTCGAGCTGCAGGTGGACGCGCGCGAACTTTCGCGCAGCGGACAGAGCTTCAGCGTCGATACCCTGCTGGAGCTGCGTGCCGAACTAGGTGACGTGCAGCCACTGGCATTGATCGTCGGTGCCGATGCCTTTGCCGGGTTGCCGACCTGGAGCCGTTGGCTACGACTGTTTGAGCTGGCCCATATCGTTGTGCTGAACCGACCCGGCGCGGCCACGCCTGCAGACTGGTCGGCCGAGTTGCGCGCTCAAGTCGAATGGCGCCGGTGCGTCAATCCTTTGGAACTATGCGGCACCGCTGCAGGCAAAGTTTTTTCATTGGCGATCACGCCATTGGCGATATCCGCCACCGCGGTGCGCGACAGCTTCGCTCTTGGCGAAACCCCGCACTGGCTGATTCCACCAGAAGTGCTGGCCTACATCGAGAACGAAGGGCTTTACCAGAATGTAGGAGCGACATGAGTGTGCGAGCGACGTGAGCCGCGATTGCTGTGTTGACACGAGCAATCGCGGCTCACGTCGCTCGCACATTCACGCCGCTCCCACATTGCGGTCGCTCGTACATTAGAATGACGATCTTCCCGCGATTCCCGGTCACTCCATGAAAACCAGCGCTGAAATCCGCAGCGAGTTTCTCGCATTCTTCAAATCCAAGGGCCACGAGGTCGTGCCATCCAGTTCGCTGGTCCCCGGCAACGATCCGACCTTGTTGTTTACCAACTCCGGCATGGTCCAGTTCAAGGATATGTTTCTGGGTGCCGAGAAGCGCAGCTACAACCGTGCCACCACCAGCCAGCGCTGTCTGCGCGCAGGCGGCAAGCACAATGATCTGGAAAATGTGGGCTACACCGCGCGCCATCACACGTTCTTCGAGATGCTGGGCAACTTCAGCTTCGGCGACTACTTCAAGCGCGATGCCATTCTCTATGCTTGGGAACTGTTGACACAGGTCTATGGCCTACCTGCCGACAAACTCTGGGTTACGGTCTATCACACCGACGACGAAGCCTACGACTTGTGGAACAAGGAAGTGGGCGTTCCCGCGGAGCGCATCGTGCGCATCGGCGATAACAAGGGAGCGCGCTACGCCTCCGACAATTTCTGGGCCATGGGTGACACCGGTCCATGCGGGCCGTGTACCGAAATCTTCTTTGATCATGGTCCTGATTTCGTCGGCGGACCACCCGGCTCGAAGGATGAAGACGGCGATCGCTACATCGAGATATGGAATCTTGTCTTCATGCAGTTTGAGCGCGCCGCTGATGGCACGCTGACCAAGTTGCCCAAACCCTGTGTCGATACCGGCATGGGTCTGGAGCGCCTGACCGCGGTGCTGCAACATGTCAACAGCAACTACGACATCGATCTGATGCGGCATTTGGTCGAGGCGGCAGCGCGCGTTACCAGTATCAATGATCTCTCCAGCCCATCGCTGCGCGTCATCGCCGACCATATCCGCGCCTGCTCGTTCCTGATCGTCGATGGCGTGTTGCCATCCAACGAAGGCCGTGGCTATGTGCTTCGTCGCATCATCCGTCGCGCACTGCGCCACGGGCACAAGCTGGGTCAGAAGAATGTTTTCTTTCACACCCTGGTCGCCACGCTCGATGAACAGATGGGCGACGCCTATCCAGAGCTGCGTGCCAAACGTGTCATGGTCGAGCAGGCATTGAAGGGTGAGGAAGAACGCTTCGCCGAGACGCTAGACACTGGCATGAAAGTCTTTGAAGAAGTTGCCCAGCGATCGGACAAAGTAGTAGCCGGCGCGGAAGCGTTCCGTCTCTACGACACCTACGGCTTCCCTGTTGACCTGACTGCCGATGTCGCGCGCGAACGTGGACTTACAGTGGATATGGCTGGTTTCGAAACGGCGATGGAAGAGCAACGCGTACGTGCTCGCGCGGGTTCGAGTTTTGATGCGGGCCATACGCTTTCAGCCGATGTGATGAAGGATCTTCCTGCGACCCGGTTTCTCGGTTACGACTCGATGGATGCCGATGGTCTCAACGTGGTCGGCATCGTCCGCGAGGGCAAGCTGATCGGTGAACTCATTGAAGGCGACAGCGCCATCGTTATCCTCGATCGCACCCCGTTCTATGCCGAGTCGGGTGGGCAAGTGGGTGATCATGGCCGCCTGCACAGTCATGTCGGCAAGATGCATGTCGAAGAAACGATCAAGCTGGCGGGTACCTTTCATGGCCATGTTGGCCGTTGGGTCGGAGAGCCGCTGAAAGTGGGCGATACCTTGTCCGGCCATGTCGATGTTGAGCGACGCAAGGCCACTGTGCTCAATCACAGTGCGACGCATTTGTTGCATGCTGCGTTGCGCAAATTGCTGGGCGATCACGTGACGCAGAAGGGTTCACTGGTGGCACCAGATCGCCTGCGTTTTGATTTTTCTCACTTCCAGCCGATCGGCGATGAAGATCTGCGCCGCATCGAGCGCATGGTGAATGACGAAGTACGCCGCAACGTTGTTGCTGAAGTGCATGAGATGGGAATGCAGGAAGCGATCGAGTTTGGCGCGATGGCGCTGTTTGGCGAAAAATATGGCGAGCGCGTGCGCGTGTTGAAAATGGGTGCGTTCTCCACCGAGCTTTGCGGTGGCACGCATGTAGCGCGCACCGGCGACATCGGATTGTTCAAGATCGTTGCCGAGTCCGGTGTTGCCGCTGGTATTCGCCGCATCGAGGCAGTCACCGGCGCTGGCGCTGAGGACATTGTCGATGCGCAAGCCGGCACTCTGGGCGAGGTCGCACAGCTATTGAGCACAGCTGGCGAGGACGTCATTCACAAGCTGAAAAAGATCTTCGAGAAGCAGCGCGAACTCGAGCGCGAGCTGGAGTCGTTCAAAGCCAAGGCGGCCAACGCCGCGCTCTCGCAGCTGGTCATGATCGCGAAGGAGATCAAGGGCATCAAAGTGGTAGCCGCACGCATCGACGGGTTGGACGCCAAGGCGCTACGCGATGGTGTCGACAATCTGAAATTATCGCTAGGCAACTGTGTGGTGCTGCTGGCTGCGGGTTGTGAAGGCAAGGTATCGCTGATTGCGGGCGTGCATGGCAACGCGCTCGGCAAGATCAAGGCGGGCGAGTTGATCGCACATGTTGCCGTGCAGATTGGTGGCAAGGGTGGTGGCCGGCCGGACATGGCTCAGGGCGGTGGCGAGGAAGGCCCGAAGGTTGACGATGCGATCGATGGCGTGAAGGATTGGGTTGCTGCGAGGCTTGCCTAACGCTGTCGCAGTTCATGTCGGAGATCTTGCGGGGATTGATGTCGGCGTTCATGTGGGCGCGGCGTAAGCCGCGAAGCTGTTGCTTCTTGGCAGGAGTTCCCAGCAACAGCTTCGCGGCTTACGCCGCTCCCACAAGAGCGTCAGGACTTCCGCCCGTATGCTGCTCGCTGCCCGATCAGAAATCGTTCTCGATCATGTTCATGTTTACCGTATCGCCGGTGAACGTGGCATCGTCGGTCGGGGTGATCGCGAAGTGGCCGCCGCCGCTGGCGCCGATGTCGTCCCACCACGCAGGTGCGCCACCCGCGAACCAGGAAAAGCCAACCAGTACGTCCTGGTTCGCTTCGAAGTACGCGATGAAATCTGCCCAGGCCGCTGGTGCAATAGGCACGGTAGCGAGAAAGCCCAGCTCACCGAGATAGACCTTGTAGCCGCGCAATCGCGCTTCTGCGACCACTACTTCCAGGTGTTGGCGTGCCGCGGTGATTGATGTGATCTCTGTAGTGCTGCCGCCCTCGTTGGTGTCGAGGTAGGTATGCACTTCCACGGCCATGTTGTTAAGCGGGTCGGCGATCGGATTACCAGGTCCATTGGCGTTCAGATATCCGTAGGCGTTGGAACGCCGGACCGGATCGGTATCGTAGAAAGCATCGCCGATCACCCAGGTGCTCGCTGCGGTATAGCCATTGCCGGGAACGAAAATTCGCTGCGTGGCTCCGGCGTTGCGAATCGCGGTGACACCGGCCTGCGCGATCGCCCACCAACCCATGGTCGACATGGCATTGGGTTCGTTGATCAGACCAAACGACACGCGCGCATTTCCGGCATACACTCCGGCAAACTTGGTCCAGAAATCGCTCCATGCAGCGGTAGGCACAGCCACCGATCCGACCAGGCCGCCGCGCCAACGCGGACCGCCGGCACCACCTGCCGCATCGGCTTGCCAAGGTTCAACGATCACCTGCATGCCTTTGACATTGGTGGCGTAATCGACAATGTTTTTGTAGCGGTCGAAGTAGTCGCGGTAATTGCCAACGTTCGACGCGGGGACCGGCCCCATCAGGGTCGATTGCATTGCCTCCCAGGAAAACAGAAAGCGGATCGCGGTCATTCCTTTCGATGAAAAATAGTCGATCAGGCGGGTGTCGTGCACCGGGTAATCGGTGCCTCCGATTGGTCCGATTGCCTGCGAGAACCAGGCGTAGTTCATCTCCATGCCTACGACGTTCGTGCCGCGAAACGTTGCCGACGAGGTATGCGTGCTTGCCGGTATGGGCCAGATAGCAATCCCGCCGAATCCCGGGAGCGTGGTCGCAGTGCCCAGAATCTGTCCCGCTGCGCTCACATAGGATCCCACCCCAGGCAGACCACCAGCGCGTGGCAACGGGGTGAGCCCGTATTCCAGCACCGACAACGTCTTCTGATAATTGGCCCACAGGTCGCCGTCGCGATCGAAGGCGAGCCCGCCCACGGTATCGCTCTGGAACAGCGCAGGGTTCACGTTAATCTGATGCACGGGTACCGTCGCGCCAAACCCTGCCGCGTCGAGCTGCCATTGCGCGTAGCCCGATATCGTCGGCTCGCCGTTATTGCCGACCCAAAGACTGTCGTCGGCATCGAACGCCAAGCCTTCCGGCAGGTTGAGCGAGTTGCGCGCGCCGGGCATTGCAGCTGTGCTGCCGATCTTGTCGATCGCACCCGTGGCACTATTCATCCGCACCAGCGTGTTGTTATTGTAGTTGCTGATCCATAAGCGGCCCACCGCGTCGAATTCGAGACCAGCGGGCACGTCCAGACTGGCCGCAGTCAAATTGGTTGCTGCCGGATTGCCGCTCGCCGCCAGATTCGCCAGCGTGTACTTCAGCACACGGTCGATCGCGCCGAAGTTGCTTTGCGTGACGTAGGCAAAATCGCCGAAAAAGGCCATGTCGAAGATGTCGCCGTTGTTGCCGCCGACCGGGCCGATGGTGACCGTGGGCGCAGGATTTGCAGCGTTCAACAAATTGGTTTGGGTGTAGCCGAGCAGTCGCTTGGTGACACCATTGTCGACCACCCAAAGTTTGCCATCAGGTCCGAACGCGAGCGAGTTGGGTAGCACCGCGGCACCCAGCGGCGCAGTGCGCAGCAGTGCAAAGCCAGCACTGCCGCGGCGGTAAATCTTGATCGCACTGGTGGTGTACTGTGGCACGAACATCAGTTCCGGCTCGACAATGGTCAACACCGCCATGCTGGGTACATCCAGCGCAGCACCGACTGCGTTGGACAGGGTCAGCGCAACGGTTTCGTTGGTTTCTGGCAGGCCATCGTCGACAATGGGCACGTCAAAAGTTTTGGCAAGGGCATCGCCATTGCCCCAGAACAATGTCCCATTACTGTTGCTGTAGTCGCCTGGGGCGATGGCTGTCACGTTACTGGTGGCGTAATCAACGCTGGCAAGGCCATCGCTGCCGCCGACGCGCTGCACGGTGATAGTCACCAAACCATCGGCTTCACCTACGTTGTAATTTGCAACGCTGAAGCGCAACTGCCCGGGCGTCGCCGCAGCGTCATCGTTGGTAATCGTGCCGATGCCTTGACTGTCGCTGATGGTGCCGCTGCTTGGGTTGCTCAGATTTGCAAAGAAGCGCTCGTCGGACTCGAATGTGGTGTCGCCATTGACATCGACCGTCGCTGTTTGCGTTGTCACATTGGGCGCGAATGTCAGTGTCGTCTGTGCCAGCGCGGTGTAGTCACTGGGCGCTGTCGCCGAGTCATCCACACTCTGCACCTGTACGCTGTCGGTTGCCGCCAATCCGCCACCACGGGTGATGGTGAAGGTGAATGCGGTAGCGCCGGCGTCGCCCTCGTTGCTGCTCACGTCGTTGATGCTGAAAGTCGGTGCGACAATCACGCCGCTGCCCTCAAAGCCGTCGGAAAAAATGTTGGGCGTTGGCGGCGGCGCTGCGATCAGAGCCACATCGTCGATATAGAGCGTAGGCTGCATGCCAGGCGCATCTGATTGCAAATCGAGGCGGTCGAAGGTGCCGGAAAAAGCCAGCGGCGCGTTCGCGAACCGCACGTCCACCAAGCGCCATTCGTTGGCGGCGATCGCACCACCACTGATAAAGCTGTCGAGTTCAACATTGGCGACAGGCACGCCGCCGAGATTGTTGTACAGCTGGATTCGAAGTTGCTGACCGCCGTTGATACCACCGTGCACATAGAAGCGCACACCTACGTATTGGCTGGAATTGAAATCCACTGTTTCGTGCGGAAACGCCACGGCATTGGGGTCGTTGCCGGTGAACGCAATGGCGAAGGGCGAGGCGTTGTGCGTGGTGGTGGTGTGCAGCAGATCGGTGCCGCCGCCGTAGGAGTAACCGTCGACAAAACCATTTTGCAGAGCGTCGTCGTAAACCACGACATCCTGGGCGGTTGCCGTGAAGGCAAAGCCAAATAGCATCAGGCACGTGCAAAGTCTCATGGATTACCCCAGTTGCGCCAACGAATGCAGCGCACATTTACCATCAACAACAGGAAATGGCTGAAAAACCGGACAGGCGTGATCTATTGAGCAACATCTTCGCGGCTGGCTCTCAACAACGGAGCTAGTGATCCGCTCTTGCATGACTTGGTTACATCGTAGCCAGACGATTCAACGCGGCGCCTTCCACCCTGAACCCAGTCCATTCGTCCTGCGCGACGGCGCCAAGCTTTTTGTAAAACCCGATCGCCGCTTCGTTCCAGTCCAGTACCGCCCACTCGAATCGACCACATTGGCGCTCTACCGCGGTCTTCGCCAGGTGGATCAGTAATGCCTTGCCGATCCCGAAGCTGCGGAATTCGGGCCGGACGAACAGGTCTTCAAGATAGATACCGGCGCGACCGGCAAAGGTGGAGAAATTGTGGAAAAACAGCGCCATGCCGGCCGGTTGGTCATCGACCACGGCGATGACCACTTCAGCACGACGTTGGCTGCCGAACAGCGCTTGTGTCAGCAGCGCTTCTGTGGCAACAACGCGATCCAGCAATTTCTCGTACTCCGCCAGCTCGCGGATCAACTTCAGGATCAGTGGGATGTCACTCGGTGTGGCGGGGCGAATGGACAGGGTCATGTGGAAACTATAGCGGACGCCTGCGCCCCCAATCACAGTTCTAGCTTTGCGTATCTCCCCGGTGACCGGCGATCTACCTCTGGCACCGCGCATTGGCTATGCTCCGGTGATGGCTTGTTGTCCTTATTCAGCAGTTTTCTGGGGAGGGAAGGCGTGCGTCCAACCGATATCAAGAATCCGGATTACTTCCACAAAGTGGTGGATTGTCAGTGGGCCTGTCCGGCGCATACACCTGTGCCCGAGTACATTCGGCTGATCGCCGCTGGTCGTCACGACGATGCCTATATGGTCAACTGGTACTCGAATGTATTTCCCGGCATTCTGGGCCGTACCTGCGATCGACCTTGCGAACCGGCGTGCCGGCGCGGTCGCGTCGAGGAAAACAATGGTGAGAAGCCAGAACCCGTAGCAATTTGCCGACTCAAGCGCGTTGCGGCTGACAACAAGACCGATATCCGCGGACGATTGCCCAAGGCGGGCGCCTCCAATGGCAAACGCATTGCGTGCGTTGGAGCAGGCCCGGCATCGCTGACCGTCGCGCGCGATCTGGCGCCGCTGGGCTACCACGTGACTCTTTTTGACGCCGACCCCAAGGCTGGCGGCTTCATGCGTACCCAAGTGCCACGCTTTCGTTTGCCCGAATCGGTGATCGACGAGGAAACGGGATACATCTTGGACATGGGCGTCGAGTTTCGCGGCGGCACCCGCATCAATTCGATGAAAGACCTGATGGCTGAAGGGTTCGACGCGGTATTCGTGGGTTCGGGTGCGCCGCGTGGTCGCGATCTGGATCTTCCAGGACGGCGCGAGGCTGCCGCCAATATCCACCTCGGTATCGACTGGCTGGCATCGGTTTCGTTTCAGCACATCGACAAGATTGGCCGGCGCGTCATCGTGCTCGGCGGCGGCAACACGGCTATGGACTGCTGTCGTTCGGCGCGGCGGCTGGGTGGCGAGGAAGTCAAGGTGATTGTGCGTTCGGGTTTCGACGAGATGAAGGCCTCGCCGTGGGAGAAAGAAGACGCGATGCACGAGGGCATCCCGTTCCTCAACTTCATGGTGCCCAAGTCATTCGAGCATCGCGCTGGTCGATTGAGTGGGATGACCTTCCAGAAGGTGCGTGCCGACAAGGACGCCAAGGGACGTCGCACCTTGGTGCCGACGGGCGAACCGGATGTGCTGGTCGAATGCGACGACGTGTTGATCGCAGTCGGACAGGAGAACGCGTTTCCGTGGATCGAGAACGACATCGGTATCGATTTCGATGAATGGCACATGCCCGTGGTTGACAAGATTACCTTTCAGTCGACGCTGCCGAAGGTATTTTTCGGTGGCGACGCGGCGTTCGGCCCGAAGAATATTATTTGGGCCGTGGCGCATGGGCATGAGGCAGCGATCTCGATCGACAAGATACTCAATGGCGGGAACGCGCAAGAGCGCCCACCACCCATGGTGACGTTGATGTCGCAGAAGATGGGTATCCACGAGTGGAGCTACAACAACGAAATCACCGCAGATGAACGCTATGCGGTGCCGTGGGCGGCAAAGGAGCTCACGCTCAAGAGCATCAAGGTCGAGGTGGAGCTCGGCTTCAATCTGGAAACGGCGATCAAGGAAGCCGGCCGCTGCCTCAATTGCGATGTACAAACCGTGTTTCTCAAAGACGCCTGTATCGAGTGCGATGCCTGCGTCGATATCTGTCCGATGGACTGCATCACATTTACGTTCAATGCCGACGAGCCCGAGCTGCGCAAGCGACTCACTGCGCCAGCGTTGCAGCTGAGCCAGGATTTATACGTGTCGGAAAACGTCAAGACCGGCCGGGTCATGGTCAAGGATGAGGACGTCTGCCTGCACTGCGGACTGTGTGCCGAGCGCTGCCCCACGGGCGCTTGGGACATGCAGAAATTTCTGCTTGAAACCACGCAGGCCGGCAAGGGCTGCCGCAGTCGGAGCGCGGCATGAACGCGCAACTCCAATCCAAGCCGCAGCCGATCACCGCGATCAACGACTTTGTCGTCAAGTTTGCCAACGTGAATGGCTCGGGCTCGGCTTCAGCGAATGAGCTGTTCGCCAAGTCCATTCTGCGCATGGGCGTGCCGGTCAGCCCTCGAAATATTTTTCCGTCCAACATCCAGGGCCTGCCAACCTGGTACGAGATTCGCGTCACAGAGGCGGGGCATCTCGGCCGTCGCGGCGGTGTCGACCTGATGGTGGCGATGAATCCACAAACCTGGAACCAGGATGTTGCCGAGATCGATCCCGGCGGCTATCTGTTCTACGACAACAGCAAGCCGTTGCCGGCCTCGCGCTTTCGCACCGATATCACGGTTATCGGCATGCCGCTGACCGAGATCGCCAACGTCGCATATAACGAAGCGCGACAGCGTCAGCTGTTCAAGAACATCATCTATGTGGGCGCACTGTCGGTGCTGCTGGATATCGACCCTGCCGTCATCGAGACGCTGTTTTCCGAACAGTACAAAGGCAAGGAGAAGCTGCTCGAATCCAATATCAAAGCGCTGAATCTGGGGCGCGACTACGCCAAGGCCCATCTGCCCGGAATCGGCCTGCGCGTGCAGCCGTCCGATGGTGTGGGCGATCGCATCTTTGTTGATGGCAATACCGCCGCCGCGATTGGCTGTGTCTATGGGGGCGCCACGGTTTGCGCCTGGTACCCGATTACGCCCTCCTCGTCGCTGGCCGAGGCTTTCCAAAAGTACTGCCAGAAGTTACGCGTCGATCCCGAAACCGGCAAGAACCGATACGCCATTGTGCAGGCCGAAGATGAGATCGCCTCGATCGGCATGGTGGTCGGCGCCGGTTGGAATGGCGCGCGCGCGTTCACCACTACATCCGGCCCCGGCGTTTCGCTGATGACGGAGTTCATTGGGCTGGCGTACATGGCCGAGATCCCGATCACGATTATCAACGTGCAGCGCGGCGGACCCTCCACCGGCATGCCGACGCGTACGCAGCAAGCCGACATTATTTCCTGTGCCTATGCTTCGCATGGCGATACCAAACATGTGCTGCTGTTTCCGGAAGATCCGCGCGAGTGCTTCGATCACGCGGCACTGGCGCTGGATCTCGCCGATCGGCTGCAAACACCGATCTTCGTCATGACCGATCTGGACATCGGCATGAATCAGCGCTTGTGCGCGCCGTTCGAATGGGACGAGACCAAGGAATACGATCGCGGTAAAGTCATGACCGCCGAGGAACTCGATAGCGGTCGCGATTTCGGCCGCTATCTGGATGTGGACGGCGACGGTATTCCTTACCGCACTTGGCCGGGCACGCATCCGGACAAGGGCAGCTTCTTTACCCGCGGCACCACCAAAGATGCTTACGCGCGCTACTCCGAAGCTGGCCCGGATTACATCTACAACGTGCAGCGTCTGTTGAAGAAAATGGAAACTGCCAAGTCGCTGGTGCCGCAGCCGGTGTTGCGCAAGGCAGCCGTAGCGACGCGCTTTGGTGTGATCTATTTCGGTTCGACCAGTCCGTCGATGAACGAGGCGTTGAATGCGCTCGAGGCAGATGGCGTGCACGTCGACGCCATGCGGCTGCGTGCCTTTCCATTCCCGGATTCCGTGGTCGAGTTCATTGAAGCGCATGACCAGGTGTTTGTAGTTGAACAGAATCGCGATGCGCAGCTGCGCGGCATGTTGATCAACGAGTTGGAGTTCAGCCCCGATCGCTTGCCGGCGGTGCTGCACTACGACGGCACGCCGATCACCGCACGTTTCATCACCCAGGCCATCGGCGAACGTGTGCGAACGCATGGTACGGAGCCGGCTTCGCCGCGCCTACCCAGGAGTAGGACATGACCTATCTCGCTAAACCCAAGCTGCACCATCCGACGCTGCCGCAAAACAAGGTCTGCTATACGCGACGCGACTACGAGGGCAAAATCTCCACACTGTGTGCAGGTTGCGGCCATGATTCAATTTCCGCCGCGATCATCCAGGCTTGCTTTGAGATGGACGTTCAGCCGCACCGGGTCGCCAAGCTCTCGGGCATCGGCTGCAGTTCGAAAACGCCGGATTATTTTCTTGGCAATTCGCATGGTTTCAACACCGTGCATGGACGTATGCCCTCGGTACTGACCGGAGCAAATCTGGCCAACCGTGCCTTGCTGTATCTTGGCGTTTCCGGCGACGGCGATTCGGCCTCGATTGGCATCGGCCAATTTGCCCACGTCATGCGCCGCGGCGTAAACATGGTGTACATCGTCGAGAACAACGGCGTTTATGGACTGACAAAAGGTCAGTTCTCGGCTACTGCCGATCAGGGCTCTCAATCCAAGAAAGGCGTGATCAACAGCGATACGCCGATTGACATGGCCAGCCTGGCTTTGCAGCTTGGTGCGAGCTTCGTTGCGCGCGGCTTCTCCGGTGACAAGCAGCAGCTGGTGCCGATCATCAAGGCGGCTATTGCGCACAAAGGCGCCGCCTTCATCGACGTGGTCAGTCCCTGTGTCGCGTTCAACAATCATCCCGGCAGCACCAAGAGCTACGACTACGTGCGCGAACACAATGAGGCAGTCAACCGGATCGATTTCATTCCCCGCCGGGAAGAAATCGTGGTCGACTATGCTGAAGGTCAAGTGGTCGAAGTCGAGCAGCATGACGGCACCGTGCTGCTACTGCGCAAGCTTCACCGCGAGTACGACACGCATAACCGGATCGCGGCGATGAACTACGTGGCCGAACATCAGGCCGCTGGAGAAGTAGTGACTGGCCTGTTGTACATGGATTCGGCCGCGCACGATCTGCACGAACACCTCAATACGGTAGACGCGCCGATTAACTCTTTGCAATCTGCGCAACTGTGCCCAGGCAAGGCAGCACTCGACAAGATCAACCGAAGTCTGCGCTGATTTTCAGTAGTCAGGCTCGAGCTGCGCGGGTGCAGCGGGCCGATCCAGTTTCGTGAATGGGTCGAAGTTGTTGACGTTGTTGAAGCTGTAGAAGTTCAGCACGGTCCTCAGCACGCAGTTCGATCATTCGTTCAAGCGTCTTCAATTCGTCATCGTTTGCTCATTCCCGCGCAATCGTGTTGACTCATGCTGTGCGCGTTCACTCACGGATGAAGACCATGAAGCGCATTGCCAGCCTGTTTCTATTGTTGTGGATTGTGGGTCCGGCAAACGCACAGGACGCTCCCATCTTATTGTCTCTGCACGGTTCCAACACCGTGGGGCAGCGCCTGGCACCGGCACTTGCCTTGGCCTGGGCCAAGTCAGAGGGTTGGGAAGTAACGTCCGACGAAAGCCCTGTGGCAAACGAGCGCCTGATTCTGCTGCGTCGCGATTCAGAGTCAGCGACGATCGCAATCGCGGCGCACGGTACATCAACCGGTCTTAGTGCGCTCGTTGAGGGTCGCGCAGATCTATGGATGGCTTCGCGTGCGGTGCTGCCAGAAGAAGTGCGGGTCCATGCACGCAAACTTGGGCGGCTTGATGAGCCCTCGCAGGAACACGTCATTGCGCTTGATGGGCTTGCCATCATCGTGCCTCCAGGCAGCCGTCTGAGTGCGTTGACACTGGAACAGCTGCGTTCGATATTTCTGGGATCGGTTACCAACTGGTCGAAGTTGGGACTGCCCGCGGGCGAGATACGAGTGCATGCGCGCGACGACAAGTCCGGTACGTTCGACACCTTCAAGAGCCTGGTATTGCAGGGCGGGGCGTTGGACAAGGGCGCGCTTCGATTCGAGTCGACTGAAGCCCTCGCCGCCGCGGTGGCTGCCACTCCTAACGCGATTGGTTTTGTCGGACTTGCCGGTGTCGGCAAGGCGCGTGCCATTGCAGTATCGGACCGCGAGACGCGCCCGATGCTGCCGGCGGCGTTGAGCATTGCGACCGAAGATTACGTGCTGTCGCGCAGATTGTTGCTGTACTCGACCGATGCGCCCCGCGAGGAAGTCAAGCGCTTCGTTGAGTTCGCACAAAGCGCCGATGGCCAGACCATGGTCAGTAAGGTCGGATTTGTAGGGCAGGGGATGAGTCTGCATGCGACTGGGTCAGCCGCCAATGTTCCTGAGCAGTATCGCGAACTGACTGCAGGCGCGCTGCGACTGTCAGTCAATCTTCGCTTTGGTAATGCCCGCAGTTACCTGGACAGCAAGGCGATGCGTGATCTGGAACGGATTGCAATGTTTCTGCGTCCGTATCAGCGCGGTGAACAGGAAATAATCTTGATCGGATTTTCCGACCGGCGCGAACACAATCCGATTCTGGCCCAGCACATGTCCAACGATCGTGCCGACTACGTTGCCACCGAATTGGCGCAGCGCGGCGTGCAGGTGCATCGGTCGCGCGGACTTGGGCAGGATCTGGCGGTAGCCGGCAATGACTCCGAACCTGGGCGCAGCAAGAACCGGCGTGTCGAGATTTGGGTGCGCCCGAAGGGATCAGCCAACCCTGCGGTAGCGCGCAAGCCATCGCCGAAGGAAGAAATAGGATCAGGAAGCTGAGCCAACGAGTGTTCGCCGCAAGAAAGAAACGCGAACTGCGTTCGCATAAAGATTGCTATTCCTGATCATTCCTGGCCGCGCTCCACTTGGCCGAGGACTGGTGTGCGTCCTCGGGCACCAGCGATTTCACCGCCGCCACCAGAGCCGATCACGCGCCGCGTGTTGTTCCGCGAGCAGTTGACTGGGGATGCGCACGTCGCGTTTGCCGTCACTGCAGATCACAAAGACACTTGAGCCGCCGACTGTTGGGCGCTCAACCTCGCGCCATGGCGTTTCGAACACGCGCAGTTCGCTGATCAGTGCGGCGAGCGCTGAACGCTGCTCAGTGCTGATCTGGAACACGTGCTCGAAGTGCTGGTTCGTGTCTTGCAAGTCGTAGCCCAAACGCTTTTCAAACTGCGCGCTGCCATCTGCGTCAATGCGAATCTCGGTCGAACGACGATGTGGTGGCGGCAAAGAACCATTATTGCTGGACACCACGATGCTGAAGCGAATCGTCGAATCTGGCGAAGAAGCGCCCACAGTTATCGCCAGCATCATCGCCAGACGCGACAGCACCTGGATCACTTGATGCGCTGCACGCGAGCAGCGCGATTGTATTTGCCCACGTAGAGCAACCACGAGCCCATAGCGGCAGATTTGATCCTGACCGTTGGACTATCTTCGCTCGGCGCTTCAAAGCGGCGCGCATCGGTAACGCGCCAATGCTGTCCGTTTTCCAGTTTGAAGACGGTGCCCTTACGCCAGCCCTCGAAATAGCCAACGATGCTGCTTTTTACTTCGTCAACCTCGGTGGAAACCCCCGCGGCGTTGGGATCATTCTTTCGATACTTCGCCAAAATGTGCGGGCCGTTGTCGACTGGCGCACTCGCAACTGGTGCAGCCGTTTCGCTCGAAGTAGCAGTGGCGTCGCTGCTTACCTGCGCTGGCAAGCTGCGCTGTAACCAGACATTCAGCTGCGCCAGTTCCTCCGGGTTGAGCTTGTCCAGACCAGCCGCCTTGAATTCTCCAGGCGTCATCGATTGCTCGATGTTCTCGGCCCACGCCGGGGCAAGAAAACCCAGTGCCAGCAACAGCACCACCAACAACAACGGCAACAACATTCGACGGCATCGCATGATTCACCTCCAACGTAGGGACATGGGTGAAGTCTAGTCGAACGGGCAAAAAAAACGGGGCACCGTTGGGTGCCCCGTTTGGCTTACAGCCAGAAGCTACTCGAAACCGTTGGCAAAGATCGTGAGATCGGGGCAGGCATTGGGCACTGCCGAGTTGGTGATCTGCACATCATCAAGGTAAAAGCCTTCTTCCTCGGCGCCGCTATCGGAAGTGAAGCGCCAACGGATCAACGCAGCGCTGTCGGCGAAGCCGTTCAGTGTGCGTGTGCGATTGACGAACACGCCCCCACTGGTGCCGGTAAACGCACCTTGCGTGGGTGGATAGCCGCAGGCATTGCCGGCGGTTGCACTCAGCGTGGACCCGGCCCCGTAACCGCCATCCGGCGGCAGGTCGACCCAGGTGGCACCGTCGTTGGTGGAGATCTCCATGATCACGCCATCCCAGTTCACTTCCAGGTTGAACCGTGTCTTGAAAGTGAGTACTGAGCTGTTACTGACCAACAAGGGCGGCGTGACCACCGCTGCGCAAGTATCGGCGTTGTACGTTGCCCTGTTGTCGGCCGCATTCCTGTAGCTGAGCGTGCCTACTGCGGCGCGGTCATTGGTCACACTCCAGGCATTGTCCGGGACCATGAACGACGGCGAGTCAGCCCCATCAATGAAGGTTCCAGCCGTGCTGGTGACTCCGCTGGGCGTGACCTTCTTGCGGAAGATCTCTGGCGTTTCGTTGCCGCCGTTGGGGCCAGGATTTCCGCTCGTCGTGTCCTCGGCTTTGACCACGTAATAGTAGGTGAGCAGTGACGCAACGGTACTGTCGCTGAAGCTTGTTCCGGTTACTCCAGTGGCGATGCGATTGGCTGCGCCTGGCGTGAAGAATGGGTCAGTAGATCGGTAGATGTTGTACACGACGCTGGCGGCGCTCGGACATTCAGACGTAGCCGCTGACCAGTTCACGCTGATGCCGCAGGCGGACGCAGGCGCGTTGGTCAACGTCAGCGATTGCGGATCGAACTCCGGGTAGAGCGTGCACGCCGCGGTGGAGGTGATTTCAGCACAGCTGCTGATCGGACCCTCGCCGCAGACATCGGCACCGCGCACTTTGTACGCGTAGCTAATTCCGCCATGCGTGTTGTTGTCATTGAAGGTAAGGCCGCCTGTAGTTCCCGCGAGTTGAAAATCGCTGGCATTGGCGCCGGCACAGGTCCCTGTCGCGCGGTATACCTGATAGCTGGTGGCTCCTGCGACTGGCGTCGAAACAACGTCGACCGCTCCGGCACTATTGAGGAGTGAGGGTGCCAACGGGGCTCCAGCCACCGTCGACGCGCACTGCGCCGCCGAAACCGCAAGCGAATATCCTTGTCGATCAGAGTAGCGCAGGCCGTTACCGGGCACATTGGTGCCAGTGACACGCAGCGTGTACGTTCCGGCCACCGGTGCAGCGAACCTTACTTGCTCGACATTGTTCAATGTATCCGCGGCACCACCGACAATCGATACCGCAGCCGCTCCCGTGCCGGAAAGGACATTGCCGCGATAGATGTTGGCCGCTTCCTGTACTTCCAGGTTGAGGTTGTTGACCAGCGATACGCCGGTGGCCAAAGCAGCTGGCGGATCGAACCAGGCAAGCGTGGCGCGGAACTCCTGTCCGCTGCCGACCTGGACGGTGTAGGTGTGGGTTTCGCCAGTAGCGACGCCACTTTCCTTGGTAACCGAGAAGTTGCGTAGATCACGGCTGCCAGCTTCGCCGGAAAAGAACAGGTTGTTGTCCAACCACACACGGCCCCAGCCGGTGACAAAACCAGGGGTGAGCGGAATAAATGAAGTGCCGTTCATCAGCGTGGCCTTCAACTCTGAGCCGAGTGGCTTGCGCACGTCGGCCGGCGTCTTCGTGCCGGTGGGATAGTAGCCATCGGTAAAGTACTGACGCATCAAGGCGGCGGCCCCGGCCGTCGTCGGTGCAGACATCGATGTGCCGCTCAGGCTCTGGGTGCTGGTGCCACCGTTGGTCGCCGCGTCTTCATCATTACCGGCGGCCGAAATGATGCCCGAACCAGGCGCTTGAATGTCGGGTTTGCGTCGACCATCACTGGTCGGGCCACGGCTTGAGAAACTAGCCGCGGTGGTGCTGTTGCCGTGACCCAGTGCGCCAACGGTCAGCGCATTCTTCGAGTGTCCAGGATGACCGATGCTGGGACCACCGGGGCCATCATTACCAGCGGAAAACGCGATCAGCATGTCCTCATTCAGCCAGGTGGTCTCGTCAACTTCATAGTCGCCAGCACTATAGGCGCCGCTGAAACCCGAACCATAGCTGTTGCTGGAAATATAGGCGCCGGCGGCCCGGGCTTGTTCCCACATCAGCTTACCGCCGACTCCCGACAGGCATCCGGTAGCATCGTTGCCGATGTCCTGAAACAGCAACTGAGCGTTCGGCGCCATGCCGTCGCCCGGGTTCCAGTTGCCCGCTGTTGGTGTCGATGTCGTGCCCGAGTCCCCGACCACCGATCCACTGGTATGAGTACCGTGAAAACTGGTAGATGCAGAAGTCGGTGTGCATTGATTGTTGTCGTCATACGGCGAAGCACCCGGCATGACGAAATAACCGAGGAGCTTGTTGTTTGGAAACAATGTGCCAAGTGTCGGCGGGGTCGTGTTCTGGGCATTGGTTACGGCGCTTACCACGCCGCTGCCTTTGTCCAGTCGAATGAAGAATTCCTGGTTGCGGTCCAGCCCTGAATCGGCGACCGCGACAACCTGATTGCTGCCAGTCAGTCCCTTGGTCCAGATCGAAGCCTGCGCCGCAGTGGGGCCAGCCACATCGGAGGCCTGATTGGATTGGACTGGGCCGAGCGAATCACGATTGTGCAGACGCGGCATCTCGAAGCGTGCCATCCAGCTCACCTGCTCGACCACCGCTGTTTCCGCGAGAAAAGCTGTCAGCTCACTGCGCTGCACGCGGAACCACGCATGTGGCAGTTCTCCGATTTTGTCGCCACCGGCGAGCACGCCGTGTGTGACTGAGCGCTCGAGAAGTTCTGCGAAAGTCTGTTGCATTTCGCCTCGAAAGCCGAATACGTCGACAATCAGCGTCTGCACTTGCGCAGGCACATTCTGCAGGTCCGGCGCGATCTTCCACGCCGGCTGCCACGAACCCACAAACCGCACATCATCATGGCTGCGCAGTCGCGGGGCCGACGGATCTTCCAGTCGAACCAGATACGCGTTGTGCGGGATGTACTCGAGCACCTCGGCGCCAAGGGCGTACAAACGTTCGGCGCTGAAGCGCTTGCCCTCATTGAACTGGACCACGGCGTAACGGCTACCGGAAACACTGGGCAATGACAGTGTACGAGAATTCAACTGTTCGCGTGTCGGATCAAAAATACCGGCCTGCAGAACCAGAAGCTGTTGACCCGCCGAGCCTGCGATGTCCTGCACGGAAGGCGAAGCCACATCGCGCGACGCCAGAATGGAGCCGATTGGACGGGCATTGAGCGCCGTGGGTGCTGCGAGCAGCAGACCAAGCGCAATAACAAGTGGTTTTTGACGAAGATTCAAGATGCAGCTCCCCGGCTCGCGGCCGCCTGATCAAAGAAAAAGGTGATTGTGTAGCGGTCCAACCCCCCGGCGGCCGCACAGCAGGCCGATCATACGCTCTGCCGCAGACCTGTGCAGCGAATGTGCAAGCCTCATCGCCCAAGTCCCGCGCTGTCAACCCGCGACCAACGGTCCGTTCGCATTGATGGCTCGACCGCGCCCGCGTCGCGCTGTCTCGTGCCCGGCGACCGAGTTCGACGGCGCCCCACAAGCGCTTTGGCTAGTCTTGCTGTGACGCGCAACGGCGATTGGAACATCCCAAGCCGGCAAAGCTGGACGATGGCGCCCACGGCGAACGCTTAGGGCTACACCAATCCCGGCATCACCCGTCGTAGCTCTACCGACCACGAGCAGCTCGATCAACTGGGCCTCACCCACGTGAACGGGCGCATGCACGATTACCGCCTCGGTCGATTCCTGGACGTCGATCCGATTATCCAATTCCCGACGAACTCGCAGATTCTGAATCCGTATTCGTACCTCGTGAACGTTCCCCTCAGTGGAACGGATCCGACGGGGTTTCGTTCTCTAAACGCGCGCGACAGGTTTATCGTGTGCAGCAGCGAACAATTCGTTTTGGCTTCTCAATGAAATTGCCGTGCGCCCAGCGCTCCCCTCACTGCGCACCGATATGCTGATCAAGAAACTTGAGCATACCGCTGTAGAGTTCGAGTCGATTTTCCGGGTCGTAGTAGCCGTGGCCTTCGCGCAACTTGACCATGTATACGGGTTTCTTTCCGACTTTTTCGAGTGCGCTGCTCATGGCTTTGGCATGCGCGAGGGGGACGCGTTCGTCCATTGCGCCGGCGGCGATGAATACTGCTGCTTCAATTTTTTCGGCGTGTGCGACGGGCGAGCGCTGCAACAGGGCGTCCATGTCTTCGCCTAGCGCTTCCTTGAGATAGGACTCGCCGTAACTGGAGTCATTGATGTCGCCGCGCGTGTGCATCATGCGCAGATCGTGGACGCCAACATAGCTGATCGCACATTGGTAAAGTTTGGGCTCACGCACCACACCCATCATCGCCGCGTAACCGCCATATGAGGCACCGCCAATGCAGATGCGCGTGGGATCAGCGATGCCCTGCTCGATCGCCCAGCGCGTGGCGTCGGTGAGATCGTCCTGCATCTGCGCGCCCCACTGTCGGTAGCCGGCGGTGAGGAGCGCGCGGCCGTAGCCGCCCGAGCCGCGGTAATTGAGCTGCAAAACTGCGTAGCCACCGAAAGCGAGCACCTGGGCGTCGGGGTCATAGTCGCCCGTGTCGCGCACACCGTGCGGGCCGCCGTGTACCCAGACCACGAGTGGCAGGTTCTTTGCGTCCTTGCCCTGCGGCACGGTCAAATATCCGTGCAAAGGTGTGCCGTCGCGGGCTTTGAGCGTCACCTCACGCTTGCTGGCAAGTTGATCGATATCCAACCACTGGCCGCGGCTGGCCAGATACGCTGCCTTTTTTTTGCGTCGGTCGAAACGGTAAAAGTCGCCCGGATTGCTGCTGCTGGTCACGCGCAACAATGCATAGTTTCCATCGCGGCTGAAATTGACGATCTCTACCAGCGAGCCCTTGAAGGCGATCTGCAACGAGGCCAGCAGTGTCGCCTCGGCCGAATCGCCGAACGTACGCACTCCTGGCGTTCCGGCGTCAAAAAGGGCGCCGTAGAGATTGCCGCCGTCGATCGTGACGTAAGTTTCGAGCGGATCGCTGACCGCGTCGCGAATTACCTCGGTCCACTTGCCGTTGGTGAGCGACAGCGAATACACAACGTCCGGTCCGGTTTTTTCTGTACGCTGCACATAGATACTCTCGCTGTCGCCGACAAAGCTGATTGGTCGCGAGTGCTGTCCGTCGGTGGCCTGGTCCACAACCAGTTTCCATTCCTCACCGTTGCCGGTGCGCGCATAGATTTTGCTGCGCAGCTCGTTGTCTTGTCCGTAGGCCACTCGTGCCTGACCCTTGCTGTCGACCAGGAAATCGGCATTGCGCATCGGCGCACGGCCAAGGGATGAGCGGGAACCATTGTTGACGTTGAGGCGAAACACGGTGCTGTAAGCGCCGTCCTTGCCCGACTCAATGGGCGTGGTGTAGATCAGGATGTTGTCGTCATCATTGGGCAAGGTGTCGAGCAACATTGCAAAGGTGGACTGCGACTGGGTCTTGTTCAGACGGGTGCCGGTTTGCTGCTCGCCGCGCCAGCTGTGCAGTACCTTGAAGTGGCTGCCGTCTGCGTTGACCGCCCACAGCTCGCCGGTCGACAACGGTTCGAGTTGCGAGCCACCCACCTGTTTGGCGAGTGAAAGCACCACGCGTTCAGAGCTCACCCATTCAAACTCATCGACCATCTCACCGCGCTCGCGCATGCCGATGACATGAATGTCCTTCGGACTGGCGATCGGAAATATGCCCAGCACGACTTTTTCATCTTTGCCGGGCAATGTGACGGCAAGGTAGTCGCCATTAGGCGAGAGTTTCGCGTCGATTATTTCCCACTTGCGCAACAGTTCGTCGAGCGTGTGCGGCTTGGGCGTTGCCGGTGCTTCAGCAAATGCGGTAGTGGCGACGGCGGCAAGCAGCAGCCCGGCGGTGACAAGGCGCATGATCGAGTCCTTCCAGAGCGATAGAGCCCCCGAAGCTAGCGCATGCGCGGTGAAAGGCACAAGCGCGAAGCCTCCACAGCATTTTCGTGCTGGCAATCAGTCGCTTAGGCGTCGCGCGTAAATAGTGTGATCGGATTGCGCCGGATTTTATCCTGCCTGCTCGGCGCCCAAAGGGGCGCGTAGTCGGACTACGCAACCCTTTGGGCAACTACGCAGGCGGGTTAAAAGACCAGCAAGAAAGTGCCGTTCAAAAGAGCCACATTATTTCTGCGCGACGCCATAGCACGTTTGCGCTGGTAAAACGCTGCTTATACGCAGAAGCTCCCGTGCGCAAGGGTCGGCGCGCGCGTGGCACCGCGCCAGTTTGTGCCTACAATCCTGCCCGACAATGGGGAGAGGAGATGCACAGCATGCTGCGTTCAGTGATGTGGGGTGGTGTCGCCGTGTTGGGTGCGGGCGCCTTGGGCGTGATCGCGCTGCACCAGGGCGAATCGATCAATGCGCTTTGGCTGCTGACGGCGGCGACCTGTGTGTATTTGATTGGCTATCGTTTCTACGCGCAGTTTGTGGCGCACCGGGTTTTGGGTGTGGATGGCACGCGGGTAACCCCGGCGTACCGGCGCGACGATGGGCTGGATTACGTGCCGACGCATGGCGGTGTGCTGTTCGGGCATCACTTCGCGGCGATCGCCGGTGCTGGGCCATTGATCGGGCCAGTGTTGGCGGCGCAGATGGGATATCTGCCAGGAATGTTGTGGTTGCTGGTCGGCGCGGTTTTGGGTGGCTGTGTGCAGGATATGGTGGTGATGTTCATGTCGACGCGGCGAAGCGCCCGCTCACTCGGCGACATGATCCGGATTGAACTCGGCACGGGTGTCGGTGTGTTGGCGCAGGTTGGCATCCTGATGATCATGTTGATCTTGCTGGCAGTGCTGGGTCTGGTCGTGGTGAAGGCGCTGGCGAATAGCCCATGGGGAACATTTACCGTGCTGGCGACGATTCCGATTGCGTTGCTGATGGGTGTGTATATGCGAGTGCTGCGGCCCGGAAGGATCGGCGAGGGCACCATGATCGGGCTGATCCTGCTGTTGCTGTCGATTGTCTATGGCGGCGACATTGCCGCCGATGCCTATTGGAGCGATGTGTTTACGCTGCAGCCAACCACTCTGGCCTGGGCATTGATCATCTACGGGTTTGCGGCGTCGGTGTTACCGGTCTGGTTGTTGCTGGCACCGCGTGATTACCTCAGTACGTTTTTGAAGATCGGCACCGTGCTGTTGCTGGCCATCGGCATTGTGTTGACCCAACCAGAATTGAAGATGCCGGGGCTGACCAAATTCATTGATGGCAGCGGCCCGGTATTCGCCGGTGCTTTGTTTCCGTTTCTGTTCATTACCATCGCCTGCGGTGCGGTCAGCGGCTTTCATGCCTTGATCAGCTCCGGTACAACACCCAAGATGCTGGCCAGCGAAAACCACATCGCACCAATCGGCTACGGCGCCATGCTGTGCGAATCCTTTGTTGCGATGATGGCGTTGATCGCCGCGTGCGCACTGGAGCCCGGCCTGTATTTTGCGATGAATAGCCCGGCGGCGCTGATCGGCACCAGCGCGGAACAAGCGGCCAGCACGATCAGCTCGTGGGGATTTCTAGTCACCCCGGAACTGCTGACGCAAACCGCGCGCGATGTCGGCGAAAGCACCATTCTGTCGCGCACCGGCGGCGCCCCTACATTGGCCGTGGCGATGGCGCAGGTGCTGTCCAGTTTTCTCGGCGGCCAGTCGATGATGGCGTTCTGGTACCACTTCGCGATCCTGTTCGAAGCCCTCTTCATCCTCACCACACTCGACGCCGGTACGCGCGTCGGCCGATTCATGATTCAGGACTTTCTCGGGCAGGTCTCACCGGCGCTGGGCAACACGCGCTCCTGGGTCGGCAACTTGTTGGCAACTACACTGTGCGTAACTGGCTGGGGCTATTTCCTTTACCAGGGGGTTGCCGATCCGCTTGGCGGCATCAACAGCCTGTGGCCGTTGTTCGGCATTGCCAATCAGATGCTGGCGGCGATCGCGTTGGTGCTGGTCAGCGTGGTGCTGATCAAGATGAAGCGCGAGCGTTATGTCTGGGTGAGTCTGGCGCCGCTGACGTGGCTACTGATCTGCACGCTGAGCGCCGGTTGGGACAAGTTGTTTCATGACGATGTGCGCATTGGATTTCTCAGCCACGCAGCGAAGTTCAAGGCAGCGCTTGCGCAGGGCGATGTGTTGCCGCCAGCGGGCTCGCTTGCACAAATGCAGCAGATCGTGATCAACGACTACGTCAACGCCACCTTGTGCGCCACGTTTATGGCGATCGTTGTGTCAGTAGCGATCCTGGGATTGCGCGCTGGCCTGCGCGCGCTGCGTGTTCCGAGCTTTACCGCACAGGAGGAGCCGGCATGATCAAGCGCCTTTTTGAACTGATGCGTCTGATGGTCGGAGTGCCCGACTACGACCGATTTGTCGCGCACCAGCGTGCGCACCATCCGGACGTACCCATGATTTCCCGGGCGGCGTTTATCGCCGAGCGGCAGCAGGCGCGCTATGGCGGCAAGTCGCAGAACCGGTGCTGTTGATTCGATTGGGCTATTGTCTGCAAACGCGCGCAGTCAAACCGGCCCTATAATCACTTCGGGCGCGCTTGATCTGGCCTACACATCCCATACTTCAGACTCGTGATTCACATCGTCCCGCGATCGGAGCCCGACCCATGAATACTCCCGCCAGCGTCCGCTCCATGCCCGACATCGCCAAGGAAGCGCGCCCGGCTGTAGCCGGTGCGTTGGATTGGGTGGGGATGGGCGATATTGAAGTACCGGTGCGCATTGCCGACGCCGATGGCAGCGTGATGCAGGTGCCGGCGCGGGTGACCGCGTATGTGAACCTGAATAACGCGGAAGCGCGCGGCATTCACATGTCGCGTCTGTATTTGTTGGTGGACCGTCTGCTTGGTTCGGAAACCTTGTCACCGTGCGCCGTGCGCCGCGTGCTGAAAGAGTTTCTGAGTTCGCACGCGGATTTGTCGAACCGGGCACTGCTGCGCATCGAATTCGATTACATGGTTCGGCGCAAGGCGCTAGTCAGTGACAACAGCGGCTGGCGCTCGTACCCGGTGGTGATCACTGGCACGCTGGATCGAGGACATTTCAGTGTCGAGACGGCTCTGGACATCACCTATTCGAGCACCTGTCCGTGTTCGGCAGCGCTGGCACGCCAGCTGATCCAGGACCAGTTTCGACAGGACTTCGCTGCCACGCAGCCGCTCGACTATGACCGCGTCCTGCATTGGCTGGGAAGTGAGCAGGGCATCGTTGCAACTCCGCATAGCCAGCGCAGCACCGCGGAGATTCGCGTGCGACTGATCCCCAGTTTCGAACGTTTTCCGCTGATCGAGCTGATTGACAGCGTCGAGCAATCACTGTGCACGCCAGTGCAGACCGCAGTAAAACGCGAGGACGAGCAGGCGTTTGCGCGTATCAACGCCGCCAACCTGATGTTCTGCGAAGATGCCGCGCGCCGCGTCCAGAACGCGCTCAACGATGAATCTCACGTCGCCGATTTCTGGGTGCGTGCCAGTCACTTTGAGAGCCTGCATCCGCATAATGCGGTGGCAGTGGCGACCAAGGGTGTGCCCGGTGGGTTTAGCGCCTGAGCGCGTTGATTCCGTGCGTTCAAAGAAACGATCGGGCGCAGTATCAACGGTTTTTGTGCGAGCGGCCTGTGGCCGCGAAGCTCTTTGTTGAGAATAAAGCTTGGGCCGCGATTTTCCGCAGGGCGCTGTTCAACTCAAACACGGAGCTGGTCAACTCAAAAGAATCGCGACATGGCACGCCGAAGTCTGTGTTGCTGAAAAAAGTTGATGCAACTAAGCCGCGACGCCAAACAGGCTGCCTACACCCGCTGTCAGCGCCATCGCCAGTGCGCCCCAAAAGGTAACGCGCAATACCGCACGCGGTTGCGAGGCACCGCCACCGCGTGCGGACAAAACGCCGAGCATGGCGAGAAATCCGATCGAGGCGCTGAACACAATCGGCATCAGATGCTGGGGAGGTGCCAAGCCGACGAGCAGCAAGGGCAAGGCGGCACCCACGGCAAAGCTCGTTGCGGACGCCAGTGCTGCCTCGACCGGTCGCGCGTTTACAGTTGCCGAGATGCCCAGCTCATCGCGCGCATGTGCACCGAGCGCATCGTGCGCGGTCAACTGTTCGGCAACTTGACGCGCGAGCGTTCGCTCCAGCCCGCGGTGCACATAGATATTGGTCAGCTCGTCCAACTCGCTGGCTGGGCTGTCGGCAAGTTCGGCACGCTCGCGCGCCAGGTCAGCGTGCTCGGTGTCAGCTTGCGAGCTGACCGAAACGTACTCTCCGGCCGCCATCGACATGGCACCGGCCACCAGGCCCGCGATTCCCGCTACCCAGATATCGGCGCTGGTGGCGCCAGCGGCAGCGACACCGACAATGAGGCTGGCGGTTGAGACAATGCCATCGTTGGCGCCGAGTACCGACGCACGCAGCCAACCAATACGATGACTGCGGTGCGATTCATGGTGACGATTGGGCATGCTGCGATCCACCTTCAGAGATTGCCGATTGTCGCACTGCTGGACCCATATCCACCGACCGGGAACGGCAACTTCTTGCTGCGCAAGCGCCAGCAACGTTGCATTCCGACCGGTCCGAACCCACTTACCCAAGCACATTGGGAATGACGTTGGCTGAGAGCGTCCGACCGCGAGTGGGAGCCACCGAGCCTATGTGGGTGCGCGCTGCGCGCGGTCGCTTTCTCGCCGCGTAAATCCGCATCGCGCAGTCAACATTGGAAAGCTTGAAAGCAATAGGCCGAATCGCTCCGGCCTATTGCCCCACTGTGCACGGAGCGAAAATTAAGCCGCCTTCGCCTTCGCAGCCAACTGACGCAGCACATACTGCAGCAACCCGCCGTGACGATAAAACTCGACTTCCTTCGGCGTGAGCAGCAGCACCTTGACCGTGAAGCGGGTTTCCTTGCCGTTTTCGCCTGAAGCAACGACTACGATTTCCTTCGCGATGCCGTCCTTGAGGCCGGCCAGCGTGAACGTTTCTTTTCCGGTCAGGCCGAGGGTCTGCGCATTTTCGTTGTTGACAAACTGCAGCGGCAAGACGCCCATGCCGACCAGATTACTGCGGTGGATGCGCTCGAAGGTTTCGGCGATGACTGCTTTGACGCCAAGCAGCATGGTGCCCTTGGCCGCCCAGTCGCGCGACGAGCCGGTACCGTACTCCTTGCCAGCCAGCACTACCAGGGGCGTGGCCTCACACTTGTAGCGCTGCGCCGCGTCGTAGATGCTGAGCTTTTCGCCACTGGGTACGTGCACCGTGTTGCCACCTTCTTCACCGCCCAGCATCAGGTTTTTGATGCGGATGTTGGCGAAGGTGCCGCGCAACATCACGTCATCATTGCCGCGCCGCGCACCGTAGGAATTGAAGTCGGCCTTGGCGACACCGCGACTCTGCAGAAACAGTCCAGCCGGGCTGCTGGCTTTGATGTCACCCGCGGGTGAAATGTGGTCGGTGGTGATCGAGTCGCCAAACATGCCCAGACAACGCGCGCCAAAGATGTCGTTGATCGATCCCACGTCCATGGTCATGCCGTGGAAGTAGGGTGGGTGCTTGATGTAGGTCGATGCGCTATCCCAGACGTAGAGATCGCCCTCCGGTGACTGCACCTGATTCCAGCGGCTGTCGCCCTTGAACACATCGGCGTAGTTCTTGCTGAACATTTCTGGTCCGATGGTTGCGAGGATAGTGTCGGAAATCTCGCGATTGCTCGGCCAGATGTCGCGTAGATAAACCGCTTGGCCATCGCTGCCGGTACCGAGCGGTTCTGTGGTCATGTCGATGTCCACGGTGCCGGCGATGGCGTATGCCACCACCAGCGGTGGCGAAGCGAGATAGTTCATCTTCACTTCGGAATGCACGCGGCCTTCGAAATTGCGATTGCCCGAGAGCACCGAAGCGACTGCAAGATCGCCCTCGACGATGCCCGCGCTGACTTCCACTGGCAGCGGACCGGAGTTGCCGATACATGTGGTACAGCCATAGCCGACGACAAAGAAGCCGAGCTTTTCCAGGTCGGTGAGCACGCCCGCCTTGGCCAGATAATCAGTGACCACCAAGGACCCTGGTCCGAGCGACGTCTTCACCCAGGGTGCGGCCTTGAGGCCTTTGGCGATGGCATTGCGCGCGAGCAGGCCGGCGCCCAGCATCACCGCCGGATTCGAGGTATTGGTGCAGGATGTAATCGCCGCGATGACCACGGACCCATCACTGAGATGCGCGTCCTGATCGTTGATGCGAATCTTCGCTCGCGGTTTGCCGGACAACTGCACGGCCTGTTGCTGGCCACCACCTTCGTCAACGAACTTTGACACCTCGCCGATCTTGGGCTTGCGGTTCGCCACCATGCCTTCGAGATTGGCATGGAAATTATTCTTCATATCGCTCAGCAACACGCGGTCCTGCGGACGCTTGGGCCCGGCGAGCGATGGCAGGACGCTGGCCATGTCCAGTTCAAGCGTGGCGCTGAAATCAGGATCGGCCGCTCCCGCCACGCGCCATAGTCCCTGGGCTTTGGCATAGGCCTCGACCAATGCGATCAGATCTTCGCCGCGGCCGGACAAACGCAGATAGCTGAGCGATTCGCCATCGATCGGAAAAATGCCGCAGGTGGCGCCGTATTCGGGGGCCATATTGGCAATCGTGGCGCGGTCGGCCAGTGGCAGATGGTCGAGGCCGTCGCCGTAGAATTCGACAAACTTGCCCACCACACCGAGCTTGCGCAGCATCTGGGTAACGGTCAACACCAGGTCCGTTGCAGTGGCACCCTCGGGCAACTTACCGGTCAGCTTGAAGCCCACAACCTGCGGAATCAGCATCGACGAGGGCTGGCCGAGCATCGCGGCTTCCGCTTCGATACCGCCAACGCCCCAGCCGAGTACGCCCAGACCATTGATCATGGTGGTGTGCGAGTCAGTGCCGTAGACCGTGTCGGGGAATGCAAGCAGCTGGCCATCGCGTTCATCGGTCATCACCACGCGAGCGAGATGTTCCAAATTGACCTGGTGCACAATGCCGGTGCGCGGCGGCACTACTTTGAAATTGCGGAAGGCTTTCTGGCCCCAGTGCAGGAAGCTGTAGCGCTCGCCATTGCGGCCAAACTCGATAGCGACGTTGTCTTCAAGGGACGAGGCCTTGCCGAACGAATCAACCTGCACCGAGTGATCAATGACCAGTTCGGCCGGCGCCAGCGGGTTGATCTTGTTCGGATCGCCACCGAGCTTGACCATCGCGTCGCGCATCGCGGCAAGATCGACGATGCAAGGCACACCGGTGAAATCCTGCAACACCACGCGCGCCGGCATGAAGGCGATCTCGATATCTGGTTCGGCCTTTGCATCCCATTGCGCGACCGCTTCGATTTCCTTGGTGGTGACGTTTTGTCCGTCTTCCCAGCGCAACAGGTTTTCCAGCACGATTTTCATAGAAAACGGCAGGCGCTTCACGTCGAACTTCTGGCCGAGTTTGGCGAGAGAAAAGTAGCGGTAGCTTTTGTCGCCGACGATAAGCGTGTCGAGCACCGTGAAAGAGTCAACCAAAGTTGAATCGCGCATGAGAATTCCTTTGCGGGTAAGGGTGTTGCGGAGGAACCGGCGAAAACGGCCTTGCCAGCAGCACATTATCGCCGATCACGGCGCGCGGGCGAAGCGGAAACTTACATGATTCGGGATACAGCAGCCCGCTGCATGAAAGTCGCGCATGTTGCCCAACCCCTCCCCAGCCCTCTCCCGAACATCGGGGGAGGGAGCTAACGCGGTTTCCGGCACGGCCGTGTCTTTCACGTCAAGCCGGACCAGGGGTTCTTCAGACATGCCCGCGTGCACAAACTGTGACATGTCCGCCGCAGAGCATCGCCAAGCGCGCCTGATTGCAAGATACTCGCGCAAATTCATCACCAAGGAGCGATCGATGACTGTGCTCAAGCGACTCTTGATGCTGTTCGTGGCACTGCTGGTGGTGCTCGTTGGCGTGGCGTTCGTGATGCCGGACAAGGCGCATGGCGAGCGCAGCATCGTCATCGACCGGCCGCCATCCATGGTGTTTGGCGTGCTCAATGGCTTCAAGCGCTTCAAGGACTGGTCACCGTGGGCCGGACTCGACCCCGACGCAGTCATGACGCGCAGTGGTCCGGACACAGGTGTCGGCGCAAAATTTGCCTGGAAGGGCAATTCGGAGGTAGGCGAGGGCACCCAGGAAATCAAACATTCGGAACCCAACAAGCGCGTCCAGAGTGCTCTGGATTTCGGGCCGATGGGCCAGGCAGTCGCCACCTACACACTGGCGCCCGAAGGTAGTGGAACGAAACTGACCTGGGCATTTGATTCCAAGCTGCCGCTAACATTCGACCGCAGGTTCGGTTGGAACCTGATGGGTCGCCTGATGGGGCCATGGATGGGCGAATGGGTAGGCAAGGACTACGAACGCGGCCTGGCCTCGCTCAAGTCGCTGATGGCGTCCATGCCCAACGTCGATATCGCAGATTTAGTAGTGGACGTCGGTGCGGTCACCGCGCGCCCGACCTATTTCATCAGTACTCAGGCGGCACTGGATTCCGCATCATCGACCTCAGCGCTGATGGCCGCGATTACCGAGATCAGCGTATTTGCAACGCTGAACGCGTTGCAGCAGGCCGGACCGCCGCGGGCTGTGATCAACGGACACGACACACAGCAATGGCAGTTCGACGTCACTATCCCCTACGACCGCAATGACGCCGCACCTGGCGACCGCCTCAAAACCGGTACGACACACGAGGGCAAGGTCGTATTGTTCAAGCATGTGGGAAGTAGCGACACACTCGGTGACACGCATGCCAAGGCGCATGCCTGGCTGGCAGTCAATGGTTGGAAGGAAATCGGTCGGCGCAGCGAGATCTACGTCAGCGACCCGGTGAACACGCCAGAAGCGGAGCGGCTGACGATCATCGAAGTGCCGATTGAACCGTGAGTATGAGGGCTGCGTTTGGTTGGGTCAGAGCGGTCACAGTCAGCGCGATCACTAACAACGCGATCACAAGCAAGCATTCATAGTGGCACTCGATAGCGCGATGCCTCGACGGTGTCCATGTCCATGAACCAACGAAGATTATCGCCAGTACTCATGCTCGCGCTGGTGGTTGCAGTGTTGGCGTATCTGGGGTCGCTGTATGCGGGTCAGCGCTTGGGGCAGGCGGGCGCCGGGCCGGCAGCCAAGCCCGCTTCGATTGCGGGGTCAACACGTAATTCGTTGCCTGTGAAACACTGGTTTCGGTGAAGCAGCCCGGCCGCGAGCCCGCGGTTGAAACCGCTAAGCATTCGGACCCTGCAACCGAAGTTTCGTCGGCAGCCAAGACCAGCAAGCAGGACTCGCTCACGATGCTGACGCTGGACGCGTTGCGCGCCAAGGCATTGCAAGGCGACATCGACGCCATGATGGCGCTGGCTCGGCAGTTGTTCGACGGCGATCCATCGGACGGAGGCATGAACGAAGCGCTGCACTGACTCGATCAAGCCACGATTATGGGATCAACCGATGCCGCGTTGCTCGCCGGCGATCTGTGTCTGTCCAGGTGCAATCCAGCAAATCCAGACGATCCGCAGGACCTTTCCAATTGGCGACGTGCAGCCAGTACTATTTCCTTGCCTATCTGATGGGCGATGAGCGCGCCCTGAAATCACTCGAAGCCACCACACCCTATGGAGTGGACAACAGTCACATTTATCACGCGCTCGGCATTGCCCGAATGCGACTGGAAGAAGTCATCGCCGCCCGCGCCCAGCGCGGACTCGGGCCGTTCCAAATGGACTTGAAAGCAACCTTGCCCTACTTGAAACCCAATCCGCCAAGCGGCGGCGGCGAGTACTTTATTCCCAACCCGCCTCCAGGCGGTTGAGGTTGCGTCCGGGGCGGCGCCGACTGTAGTGCGTCAACGCGGCGGTCGATACTTTGAGCAGCAAGAGAAGCCCGACAAGTCAGCAGCGAGAACCCGCGTGTCATCACTGGTGTCTCGTTTGACGAGGTGGTCCGGCAATGGTTTGCACGTTGGCCGCAGGCCACCACGATTTATGTGGTGCTGTCCCGCAATCACGGCGACACCGGCAGTCATTCGGCGGAGCGACGCTTCCTTTAGCAATTTGGCCGTGACCGATCCCGCAGTGCGTATTAGACCGATGCATCGCGGAACGCACGCAATACTGCATTGATTCGGGTTTGATAGCCGGGCCCTTGAGTCTTGAACCACTCGAGCACGTCTTGATCCAGACGAAGCGAAATGGCGGATTTGGGCAATTGCAGCTGCAAACCGCGACGCACTGCACCTCGGACGATGTGGCGTACTTCAGCTTCGGGGTGCCTCTTGGCTGGAGCGGGCGCATTAGCTGACCTTAGCCCTGCCCAGTCAATCTTTGATTTGGTAGAAGTAGATATCCGCCTCACGGGTGGTCGCTTTTCTGAACGAGATGATTCGGATTTCATGATCTGTCTCCGTATGGACGATTGGGACGGGAATACCAGCGAGCAACCCGAGCGTGACCAAGCGCTGCTCTTTTTAGGAAAACCGATCATCCTCGAACGTGAAGGTGAGTCCTTGAAAGACTGCAGCCGCATCCACGAAATCGAGGCCGTGCTGCTTCAGGTTGAGGGAGCGCTTGCTCACTGACCAGGAGAAATCCATGCGTTGAGTGTATATACAATATGTGACGGCATCAAGCGGCACGCTGTCAGCGGCAAAACGAAGGGCTAACCCTCGTATCGCGCCTTTGTTTCGCGATCAGATCAGCGATTGCGTTTGGCCCCCACGATGTGCGTGAGCACAGCCAAGAAACTGCGCTCGGCGCCTGTGCTGCTATGCCAACAACGCGCGCGCACTGGCCAGGATTTTTTTGCGTTTGAGCAACAGATGCCAGCCGCTGCCACCGGATTGCCGCCACAGCACTGCGCCGCGAATCGCGGCCAACAACAGTGCGCGGATGCGCGCGACATTGCGCGCATTGCCCAGGTGCTCGGGGTTTCCCTGCACCATGACGCGTGGGCTGAGGCGGCTGAGTGTGGCGCAATAGGCTTCGCCCATACGCTCAATGACGTTGTCGTGCAACGTACCGAAGGCGGCGCGCGCGCGTTCGGCATCGCGGATGTGCGTAGTGAGTAATTTCAGCATGGGTTGCCGCCGGGTCAGCTTGCGTTCCAGATGCAGCACGGTGCCGGCCATGCGCGCTACCAGCGGGTCGACTTTGCGGCCCTCCAATTGGTCGCAGAGTGTCCTCAGTCCGGGCTCCAGAGCGCTGCTGGTCCCGTATACCTCTTGCGCAGACTCGGCATCAATGTGGAACAGGCTTTCAATCAGCGGCGCGATCTGGGCTTCGTCCCATGTCGCCTCGAACCCCAGCCGCCGCACTTGGGCCAAAGCCTGAAGCATTGCCGCAAGCCCGAGTGTGGAACCTGGTTTCATGTGCCGCTCCAACCGCCGTAGACCGCGTCGGTGCGATCGATGACAGCGCCGCCGAGGCATTCGTCTCCCTGGTAAAATACGACCGACTGACCTGGCGTCACCGCGCGCTGCGGACTGTCAAATTGCACTTCGAGCCGTCCGTCGCCGAATAATTGAACAGTGCAATCCTGATCCGGCTGGCGGTAACGCGTCTTCGCATGGCAGCGCAGCGGCGTTGGTGGAGCGGCGCCTGCGACCCAGGTTATAGAGTGCGCCTGCAGCCGACTTGCAAACAACAGTGGATGATCGGTCCCCTGTGCCGCAATCAGCACATTGCGTTGCAGCTCTTTTCCAACCACGTACCAGGGTTCGGGTCCGGCATCGCGACGACCACCGATGCCCAGTCCGTCGCGCTGGCCGATGGTGTAGAAGCACACGCCGCTATGGCTGCCAACGCAAAGCCCCTCCGGAGTTTGAATCTCACCGGCTTGAGCAACGACATATCGCGAAAGAAAAGTACGAAAACGCCGCTCTCCGATAAAGCAGATTCCGGTCGAATCCTTCTTGTCTGCCGTCAACAAGCCGGCTTCGGCGGCGATGCGCCGCACTTCGGACTTGGGCAGCTCTCCGACCGGAAACAAGGTGCGTGACAATGCGTCCTGCCCAATGGCGTGTAGAAAGTAGCTCTGGTCCTTGTTTTGGTCCCGCCCGCGCAACAAGCGGTAGCGCCCGTCGAGCGCATCAACGCGTGCGTAGTGGCCGGTAGCGATCTTGTCGGCACCCAGATCTTCGGCATGCTCGATGAAGGTTTTAAACTTGATCTCGCGATTGCACAGCACATCCGGATTGGGTGTGCGCCCGGCCTGGTACTCGTCGATGAAGTGTTGAAACACGCCGTCCCAGTACTCCGACGCGAAATTGCGCGCATGGAAGGGGATGCCGATGCGCGCGCAGACCGCCGCGGCATCCTCGGCGTCCTGTGCGGAGGGGCAGGTACCGTCTGGGTCATCTTCTTCCCAGTTTTTCATGAACATGCCGGAAACCGGCTGTTTGGCCTGAGCCAGCAGCCACGCGGCAACCGACGAATCGACGCCGCCAGAGACACCCACCATGATCGCTTCGGCGCTCATGCGCGTTGCCGGCCGCGACTGTCAAGATTGCGTAACAAATCAAAAGAATGGCGATGCCCGGCAAGATAGTCACGCAGGCAGCGTTCGACCAGCGGACTGCGCGCAGGCACCGGATGCAGACGCAGCTCGTCGGCGGTCAGCCACACCGCGCGCTCGATGCCCTGATCCAGAGCACGGTCTTGTTGGCGCAGGGCACGCGCCGCGAAAGCGAAACGCAGGAAGGCGAGGCCATCGTACGGACTGGTCCATTGGTAGACGCCCACCAGATGTGTCGCCTCAACCTCCCATGCGGATTCCTCCAGGGTTTCACGGCAGGTTGCCTCGATCAGGGATTCACCCGCTTCGAGGTGGCCAGCTGGCTGGTTCAGCACCAGTTGCCCGCGCACCAGTTCTTCGACGAACAGGAACCGACCTTCCTGTTCCACGATGGCGGCGACCGTCACGTCCGGGCGCCAGATTAGGGGATCGTTCATGCATGAACTCGATTGCAGACGACTGCATTGACGCAGCAGGTAGGGGGCGCGCTTGGCATCCTGCGCCGAACATGGACGCTCAAGTGTCGTCGTAGGCAGGACGCTGAGAGACGGCCGCTGGTGACACTTGCGCATTCATGTGCTGCGCAACCCAAGAGCAGTTGCTGACTGCGATTCTAGCTGAGCGCGTCGGCGTGCTTGTGGATTGCAGCGGGCACCCCATATCCTCAGACGCGCGCGGGACACTTATTCGTGTTCGTTGCTGACGTCTGCAGCTGACCCGTGTTGGTGACCTTGACCAGCTCCGCTGTTGGCAGCTGTCGCAGCGCGTTGCTCCTACGTATACTCGCTGCATTCTTCAAGGAATGATTTTGGATGTCAGGAACGAGGGAACCCAGCGAACAGCATCAGATCGGCACTGTGCTGGAGGAAGCGCGTCCCGAGCTCGCCAAACCTCCCATGTACGAAGTGGCGTTGATGAACGACGACTACACACCAATGGAGTTTGTGGTCTCAGTGTTGCAAATGTTTTTTGCGTTGGACCACACGCGGGCCACACAAATCATGCTGGCGGTGCACACTCGCGGCAAAGGCGTATGCGGCGTGTTCACACGCGAAGTGGCAGAAACCAAAGTGACGCAGGTAAATGAATTCGCCCGCAGTCATCTGCATCCGCTGCTCTGCGTAATGGAAAAACTGTAAGGCCTATCGGCACGAAGATTGCAGGACTGTTGTAAGAAACGGAGACTCGCATGTTCAGCAAAGATCTCGAGCAAACCCTGGCACATTGTTACAAGGATGCGCGTGAACGTCGGCATGAGTTCATGACCGTGGAGCACTTGCTGTTGGCGCTGCTCGACAATCCCTCTGCAGCCGCCGTGCTGCGTGCCTGTGGCGCTGACTTCAAGAAGGTCAACACCGACCTGCGCTCGATCATTGCCGAGACCGTGCCGGTGCTGCCGACCGGTGACGGTCGCGATACCCAGCCCACGCTCGGGTTCCAGCGTGTGCTGCAGCGCGCCGTTTACCACGTTCAATCCAGTGGTCGCAGCGAAGTGACCGGCGGCAACGTATTGGTCGCGATTTTCGGCGAGAAGGATTCACACGCGGTTTTCTTCCTCAATCAACAGGAAGTGACGCGGCTGGACGTGGTCAACTTCATCTCCCACAAAATTGCCAAGATTGGCCATGAGCCCAAGGGCGCGGATGCCGAAGGCAAGTCGCAGGACGGTGACGGCGGTGAAGACACACGAGTCAACCCGCTGATCGAGTTTGCCGTCAACCTCAATGAACAAGCGACCATGGGCAAGATCGATCCATTGATCGGTCGCCAGGACGAAGTCGAACGCACCATTCAGATTCTCTGCCGACGGCGCAAGAACAATCCGCTCTATGTGGGTGAAGCCGGCGTTGGCAAGACGGCCATCGCCGAAGGCTTGGCCAAGCGTATCGTCGAGGGCCAGGTGCCCGATGTGCTGAAGGAAGCCACGATTTATTCACTCGACCTGGGCGCGCTGGTCGCCGGCACCAAATATCGCGGTGACTTCGAAAAGCGCCTCAAGGGCGTGCTGGCGGAACTGAAGAAAGAACCGAATGCCATCCTGTTCATTGACGAGATTCACACGATTATCGGTGCCGGATCGGCGTCGGGTGGCACCATGGACGCCTCCAACCTGATCAAGCCGGTGCTCAGCTCGGGCGAGTTGCGCTGCATCGGTTCGACCACCTTTCAGGAATTTCGCCAAGTGTTCGAGAAGGACCGGGCACTGGCGCGCCGTTTCCAGAAGATCGACATCGTCGAGCCATCGAGTGCCGACGCGCTGGAAATCCTCAAGGGCCTGAAATCGCGTTTCGAGGAGCACCATCAGGTCGAGTACACACCCGATGCGCTGAAGGCGGCGGTTGACCTTTCAGTCAAGCACATTGGCGATCGGCTGCTTCCCGACAAAGCCATCGACGTGATTGACGAAGCCGGAGCACGTCAGCGTTTGATGCCGGTGGAATTACGCAAACGAATTGTCGACGTGCCCGAGATCGAGTACATCATCGCCAAGATGGCGCGTATTCCGCCGAAACAGGTATCGACCTCCGACAAGGATGTGCTGAAGAATCTCGAGCGCAATCTGAAGATGGTGGTGTTCGGCCAGGAAAGCGCGATTGAAGCGCTGGCCTCGTCGATCAAGATGGCGCGTTCGGGGCTGGCCAGTCCCAACAAACCCATCGGCTGCTTCCTGTTCGCCGGTCCCACTGGCGTGGGCAAGACCGAAGTCACCCGGCAGCTGTCGCTGCAACTGGGCATCGAACTGATCCGCTTTGACATGAGCGAATACATGGAGGCGCATTCGGTTTCCCGTTTGATCGGCGCCCCTCCGGGTTACGTCGGTTTTGACCAGGGTGGCCTGCTGACCGAGGCGGTGACCAAGCATCCACATGCCGTCATTCTGCTCGACGAGATCGAGAAGGCGCATCCGGATGTGTTCAACATTCTGTTGCAGGTGATGGACCGCGGTGCACTCACCGATACCAATGGCCGCGAAGCCAGTTTCAAGAATGTCATTCTGGTGATGACCACCAATGCCGGAGCTGCGCAGGCGGCGCGGCGCAGTATTGGTTTCATCCATCAGAACCATGCAACCGACGCGATGGAGGTGCTGCGACGTTCGTTCTCGCCGGAGTTCCGCAATCGAATCGATGCGATTATCCAGTTCGGTGCGCTCGATTTCGAACACATACTGCGCGTCGTCGACAAGTTCCTGATCGAGCTCGAAGTGCAGCTGCAGGACAAGCATGTGAGCATCAGCTCGACACCGGAAGCGCGTCAGTGGTTGGCAGAAAACGGCTTCGATCCGCAGATGGGTGCACGGCCGATGGCGCGGATCATTCAGGAACACGTCAAACGTCCGCTTGCCGATGAGCTGTTGTTCGGTGCCTTGTCGGACGGTGGCGGCAAGGTGCTGCTGACGGTACAGGACGGAAAGTTGAAGACCATTGTGGAAGCTGCGGAAGTTGTCGAATCTGTTGTGAGCTGATTGCCCTTGGCGAGTGAACGGCTTTGATGTTGGGCCACGCGGACGCGTCGTTCGGACGGCGATCGTTGCGTTGCAGCAAACTCTGATTCTGATCATGCGACGCTAGGTATTACCGACGCATGATAGAGTTGGCGGTGAACTGACTTCGTTGGAGTGGGGCGGTGCTTCGACTTGATTTACGACGGTTTTCAGGTGCGCACTTTGCCGCGAGCATCATTTTGCTGGTCGGTGCGCTGTGGCTGGCGCCGCTCGCTGCGATCGACTTCAGCCCGCACGGCACGCAACCGAATCTGTTCTACCCGCTCGACGAACCTCAGGCCTGCGCGGGCTGTCATGGTGCCAGCTCGGTTCCCGATGCGAGCGCAATGCCGCACGCAACATGGTCCGGATCGCTGATGTCGCATGCCACCCGCGACCCATTGTTCTGGGCCGCGCTGGATGTTGCCGAACGCGATGTGCCAGGAGTAGGCGATTGGTGCCTGCGTTGCCATACCCCAGCGGGTTGGCTCGGCGGACGCGTCAGCAAGACCGGCGTTTTGGGCGGAACCGTCAACGGCACCAATGGCTGTCTGTTGTCGGGAAGGTTTACTGATGGCGACAGCGCCAACGACGACTACTCCGGCGTGACCTGTCACCAATGTCATCGCATGACAAAACTCGGTCCCGCCGCACAAACTGCGCCGAAAGGCAGCGGCAACTTCTGGCTGACTGACAGCGCGGGTTGCGGTTCCGGGCCGTGCCGGTTTGGCCCCTACAACTACCCGATCGACAGTCCACTGGAGCCGCCGCACGGCTGGCGGTATTCCGCGTTTACGACGTCTGGCGAACACTGCGGCACGTGTCACGATGTGTCCTCGCCGATCACCGATGGCGGAACCGCTGCACGCACCCTGATTGTGCCCAACAATACGCCGGCGGGCCGCGACACCGGCTTACCCTTTCCCGCTGAACGTACGTTCAGCGAATGGCGGCAAAGCTCGTTCGGTGATGCATTCACGGTCGATTCGTTCGAACGCGAGGGGACGACCACGCCCAAACGCGTGCAAGTGACCGATTGTCAGGACTGTCACATGCGCAATAGTGCCGCGCCCAGCGCTCGCGCCTGCCTGCAGAATCCGTACGGATCGCGTACCGGAGATCTCAGTGTGCACGAGTTTGTTGGCGGTGGTGCCTGGCCGTTACGCATGATCAAGGGCCTTTACGGCACGCTGCTGGGCAGCGAGCGCGTGGCCGCGATTGATCAGACCATCGCCTGGTCGCAGGAACTTCTGTCCCTGCGAACAGCGACGCTGGATGTGACATTGATGTCCTGGACGCCCGGTGCCGGCGATCTTCAGGCTAGCGTACGCGTGACCAACCTCGCTGGCCACAAATTACCGACCGGATACCCGGAGGGCCGCCGTATGTGGCTCCTGGTTGAAGCCAGTGACGCCAACGGCGCGCCAATCTTCAGCAGTGGCGGCTGGAATCCGGCGACGGGTGATCTCGCCATCGATCCACAGCTAAAGATCTATGAAACATTGCAGGGCATCTGGAATAGCGCGAGTTCATCGTGCAAGACGACGGATGCATTGGGTCGCGAGGCCTTTCATTTCGTTCTGAACAATTGCATTGCAAAGGACAACCGCATTCCGCCGCTTGGCTTCAATCCGATTCATGGTGCTGATCCAGAAGGACTGGAGATGCGCCCGGTTGCCTACAACTATGCAGAGACAGCGCCGGGTTCGGGCATTCTGGTCAACTTCGACGTCACCCAATACGCCATTCCAGTCCCGAACGGTACGCCTACACCGATCAGCGTACGCGCCACGCTGCAGTATCAGAGCTCGAGCAAGGATTACATCGCGTTTCTGCGCAACGAAGCGGTGGAGAATGCGCAGCCGAGTGAGAACGCAATGTGCGGTCGCAGCTGGACCCAGGGCCCGGCCAATCAAAGCCGTGGGCAGTTTGTCTTCGATCTTTGGAACAACGCGGAGTACGGCCGGTCGGCGCCGCTGCTGGTAGCGTTGGATTCTGCAAGTAGCGCGCCGTGATTTTGAGTCCTGAACGGCAGGCTGCGCTGGCCTTACGCGACAGGGCCCGCACTCGGCCCGCTACCGGACCGGAGCACCGTTCCCGCCCGCACCTGGCTGCCAGCGTGTTAAAATGGAGATTGGCTGACGATGCTTGGGGTGCGCCGTTGCTTCGATTTGATGCATGCAAGGCCATCGGTGGCAAGATTGCGTCTGCATTGCTGCTGCTGATCGCGTGTTGGCTGCCACCGCTGGCCGCGATCGATTTTACGCCGCACGGTACCCAGCCAGGGCTGTTGAGTCGGTTGGCAGAGCCGATTGTTTGCCGCTCATGTCATGGCGAGACATCGCTTCCCAGCAGCACCTTTGTGCCGCATACCACCTGGTCGGGCTCGATGATGGCGCATGCCACACGCGATCCTTTGTTTTGGGCCGCATTGGATGTCGCCAACCGCGATCAACCGGGCATCGGCGACTGGTGTTTGCGTTGCCACACGCCGGTCGGGTGGCTGGGTGGCCGCGTCAGCAAGACAGGCAATTCTGCGATTCCTGGCGAGACGGTCAACGGCAGTAACGGATGCCTGCTGCGCGGCGATTTCACCGCTGACGATGGGTCGCAGACCGATTACTCTGGCGTGACCTGCCATCAGTGTCATCGCATGAAGCCGTTGGGACCGGGCGCGACCAGTGCGCCAGCGGGCAGCGGAAACTTCTGGTTGGATGACGCCAATTTCAGCAACATGGGCGAGTGCGGCGATCAGCCCTGCCGCTATGGTCCTTACAACTACACGGCCAAGGACACGCTGACCGCGCCACATGCATGGGCATACTCAAATTTTACCGTTTCCGGCGCCATGTGCGGCACCTGTCATGACGTATCTTCTCCGATACTCGACACCGGGCTGGCGTTGAAAACGTTGATCGTGCCGAACATGACCAACGCCGGTCGCGACACCGGCCTGGCATTTCCCGCCGAACGAACTTTTTCAGAGTGGCGCCAGAGCAGCTTTGGCAACGCGTTCCTGGTCGATTCGTTTGAGCGCCCTGGCAGCAAGACAGCGAGCAGCGTGCGCGTCACTGATTGTCAGGATTGCCACATGCGCACCAGTACAGATGCCAACGCGCGCGCGTGCAATGCCAATCCGTTCGGGTCGCGCACTGGTGAGCTGCCCGTTCACGAATTCGTCGGCGGCGGCGCATGGCCGTTGAAACTGATCAAGGTTCTGTATGCGGGAGTTGCCGATCTTGACCGGGAATCGGTGATCGATCAGGCGATTGCCTGGTCGGAGCAGCTCCTGTCGCTGCGCAGTGCGACCGTTGACGTCACGCTTGCGCCCTGGGCGTCTGGATCGGGACCGCTGCAGGCCACGGTCAAAGTGACCAACCTGTCGGGTCACAAGTTGCCCACGGGTTACAGCGAAGGTCGGCGCATGTGGTTGCTGGTCGAGGCGTTTGACGCGAACGGCGTGGCCTTGTTCACCAGCGGCGGCTGGAATCCTTCTACGGGCGATCTGACTGCAGACGCGCAGCTGAAAATGTATGAGACCTTGCAAGGACAATGGAATGCTACAACCGGTACTTGTGAGACCACCGATGCCATGGGGCGACCGGAATTCCACTTTGTGCTGAACAACTGTGTAGCCAAGGACAATCGCATTCCGCCGCTCGGGTTGGTGCCCTCGCGCGCCGGTGATCCAGAAGGACTGGAACTAAGGCCAGTGGGCTACTCCTATCCGGAAACTAGCCCCGGCAGCGGCATTCTGGTGAACTACGACACCACCCCGTATGCGATTACGATTCCGGGAAACGCCGTGCTGCCGGTCACCGTGCGTGCGACCGTGCAGTATCAGACCGCAAGCAAGGAATACATCACGTTCCTGCGCAATCAGGCGGTCGAGAATGGGCAACCCAGCGAGAATGTGATGTGCGGGCGCACCTGGACCGAGGGCCCTGCCAACAAGAGTCGCGGCCAGTTCATGTTCGATCTTTGGGACGATCCGGCGCTTGGCCGATCGCCACCGATCGCCGTTGCCATTGATTCATCGACCACTACACCTTGAGGCAGCCATTGATGTCGCGATCCATTTCAAGCTTGCAAATCATACGCCTTGCTTCGATGTTGGGCGTGCTGCTGCTGAGCGCGTGCGTTTCCACCGGCCGCATGGTTCCTGCGCCGACTTTGGCTGTGCTCGATCATGTCGATGACATCTCTGCCGAGAATGGCGATCGGATCCTGATCGCCCGCGACTATCTCGATGAAATCAAACTGGATGGCGGCACTGTGCAGCGCCGTTACCAATACGCCTGGAATTACTCTCGATCGATCGCGCAAGAACGTGTATTCGACATCGAAGGCAAGCAGATCAGTCTCAACGACATGCCCGCGCTTTCGTTGAGCGCAACCAAGCAGGAACAGAATTATGCATTCTCGCTGGTTCGTGCGGACAAGCGCTGGTCGCGCTACCTGCCGTCGGGGTCGACGCTTTATGGCGGATTTATCTACCGGGAGCCGGAGAACCCACAGTGTTCGACGCATTCCCGCTGTATCCATGTATTTGCGTCAAATGACTCGGGACAAAGCACTACCTTGCACGTGATCGTAAATCTCATCTCTGGACAATCGTTTGCGCCGCGCCTGGGCGCTGGTCAGGACCAGAAACCCGTTACCCATCGTCAACAGGAGACGAAACAATGAAACGCGTGATTCGTGTATGCAGCCTGCTGCTCCTTGCAGTCGCAGGAGCTTCCGAGCTGCAGGCGGTTTCGCCGGTATGCCCGTTGCCATCGGTCAAGGCCTCCTGGCCGACGACGAACCCGGTGTGGGAATTCTGCTACCTCAGACCCAGTCAGAGCTCGGCTACACAGGGATCGAGTCTGGAATTGCGCGACGTTTATTACAACGGTCGCATGGTGCTCAAGCGTGCGCATTCCCCGATTTTGTTTGCCGAGTACACCTCGGGCACCTGCTACCGGGACTGGAAAGATGACGACGCGGATTTTCTTGCGCCGCCCAGCGTGCGCAACATGGTGGGTGTACCCACGTTTTCGGTGAAGACCAGTTGCGACGTCTCGATGCTGCCCACAACCAGCTATGGATCATGTCCGTTTTCGCAGGGGAACCCCGGAGCTGACTGTTTTACCGGCGTGGCGCTCGAAGATCGTGGTAGCTATCTGACTATCACCACGCAGCACTCAGCCGCCTGGTACCAGTATGCCTCGCGCTTCATCTTTCATCTGGATGGATCGTTTGAACCCGAGTTTGGCTTCGGCAATTCTGACGGGACCAACAACGGCATCACCCATTGGCACCACAATTATTGGCGCCTGGACTTTGATATCGAGGGTTCGGCCAACGACATCATTTCTGAAAACAATGTCGTGCAAGGCCTGGAGTTTGCTACCAAGCGTTGTAATGCGGGCACTTCACCGTCGTGTTCGACTGAACGACAATGGACAGTCACCGATACCTTAACCGGGCGCGGCTATCGGATCCTCCCCTCCGCGGAAGACTACGTCACACCCACTAATCAATCGGGAGTTGGCCGGCATCAGATCGACTTTATCGGTGCGACCTATATAGCCGGTGAGTACGGCGATCACGCCAACAATCAGCTCAGCGACTGTATTTTCGCGCACGCCAATCTGGCCAATAGCGGCGATCTGGATGGTGCAGCAGGCGTTGGAACGGATGTGGTGGTCTATTACCGCAGCGGCGTACGCGACCGCACCAACGAAGGCGCTGGCACCCAGGATTCTATGGTCTGCAAGAAAGCCGGCCCGGTGATTGCACCGATCGGCGATTGGTCTGAAGCCCCAGCGTTTCTCAACGGCTTCGAATAGTCAGGCAAATCTGGCGGCGGAGTGAAGCGGCTTCGGCTGCATTGCTTTTCAGCATCACCCGCCGCCGCCCGTGATCAAGTGTGACCCGCGCATAGCAACTGCGCGGTGATGGGTCACTGGATGCGGGTTTGCAGCGCCGATCCGTCAACGCATTTCGCTTCATATCAGCGATGGGCGTGCTCTGATCGGGGCGACCGGCGCCTCAAGAGCTTGAGCGCGAGTGCGCCTGAGCGAAGTGCATTCGCGGCTGCGCGCCGCGCTCAGAGCTACCACATCACTTCATACGGTAGCTGATGCGACCCTTGGTCAGGTCGTAAGGGGTCATCTCCACCTTTACCTTGTCGCCGGTGAGAATGCGGATGTAATTCTTGCGCATGCGCCCGGAAATGTGCGCAGTCACGACGTGGCCATTTTCTAGCTGCACCCGGAATACGGTATTAGGCAGGGTTTCCAGAACGGTCCCTTCCATCTCAATCTGATCGTCTTTTGACATTCGTTGCTTCTGTTGAACCCGAACACGCCGGGAAGGCGCGCGATTCTGCCATGGTATCGTCGTGGGTGAAAGCTAAACCTCGATTTGAGCGTTGTTTTGGCCTCAATCCAGCTGTGACGCAGAAGAAATAGTCCAGTCTCGCGACCAGCTTCCGCCGCGACCGGGGGCGCTGCAATGTAGATCCAGCAGCTGCAGGAACCGGCTGCGAGCTACCTCGCCGGCGCCCAGACTGATCAGGTGCGGATTGCGCACTTGACCGTCAATCATCACAAATCTCCATTCGAAAAGTTGGCGAGCGAGGGCAAACAACGCTACTTTTGAGCCGCCGCTGCGTTGACTGAACATCGACTCACCGAAAAACACGTGGCCAATTGCGATGCCATAAATCCCGCCAACGAGTTGCTGGCCGTCCCACACCTCAACGCTATGCGCATGGCCGTGTCGATGCATGGCGAGATAGGCGGCACGCATTCGGGCGTCGATCCAGGTGCCAGTTCCCTGATCGCGCGGGGCGGCACAGGCGCTGATCACTGCCTCGAAGTCGCAGTCAGCGCTGATTCGCCAGATCGAGGCGCGGGTAAAGCGACGCAGACTGCGCGATGGCCGCAATCCGGCTAGTTCAAATACGCAGCGAGGATCGGGCGACCACCACAGGATCGGTTCGCCCGCATTGAACCAGGGGAAGATCCCGCGTCGATATGCGCGCAGCAAACGCTCCATGCTGAGGTCACCACCCGCACAGAGCAAACCGTTCGGCTGTTCCAGCGCCATCTCGACCGGCGGGAAGTCGGCCAGCGGCTCCGCTTCGAGCAGAGGGATACGGATCATAGGTAGGTTCTGAAGCGTCCCTGGGCGCGACCGGCCATGTGATAGTGGCGCTCGCGACCGTGGCTGTGACTACCCGCCAATATGATCGAGAAATTTTTCCGCATCCAGCGCTGCCATGCAGCCGAATCCGGCGGATGTCACTGCCTGCCGATACACCTGATCGGCGACATCGCCGGCAGCGTAGACACCGGCAATGCTGGTGGTGGTGGCGCCACCGTCGAGTCCACTGCGGATGCGGATATAGCCGTTCTTCATCTGCAACTGGCCTTCGAACAGACCGGTATTGGGCGTATGGCCGATGGCGATGAACACCCCGTTGACGGCTATTTCCCGCGTAACGCCGGTTTGCGCATGCGCGATGCGCACGCCGGTAACACCGCTGTCATCGCCCAGAATCTCATCGACGGTGTGGTCCCAGACCAGCTCGATCTTGCCCGCGCGCGCTTTTTCAAACAGTTTGTCCTGCAGGATTTTTTCCGACTTGAGCTTGTCGCGACGATGCACCAGATACACCTTGGAGCAGATGTTGGAGAGATAGAGAGCCTCCTCGACTGCGGTATTGCCGCCGCCAATGACCGCGACTTCCTGATTGCGAAAGAAGAATCCGTCGCAGGTGGCGCAGGCCGAAACGCCGCGACCGTTGAATGCCTGCTCGGACGGGATGCCCAGGTACTTGGCACTGGCGCCGGTCGCAATAATCAACGCATCGCAGGTGTACTCGCCGTTGTCACCTTTCAGCCGAAACGGTTTCTGCTGCAGTTCCGCAGTGTGGATGTGATCGAACACGATTTCGGTGTCAAAGCGCTCGGCATGCTTGAGCATGCGCGTCATCAGATCAGGTCCGAGTAGCCCTTCGACGTCGCCAGGCCAGTTGTCGACATCGGTCGTGGTCATCAGCTGTCCGCCCTGCTGCATGCCGGTGATCAAGACTGGCTTGAGATTGGCGCGCGCGGCATAAACCGCCGCACTGTAGCCGGCCGGGCCGGAACCAAGGATCAGGAGCGGGCAGTGACGCGTGGTATTCATCGGTTCTCTCGGAAGTCAAAGTCAGAGGGCGGGCACTGCCCACCGTTGCAGCTGAAAGTAATTGTGTGGCGCACAGGCACCCCAGGCACTATGGACTCGGGTGACTTGATGAGGCCAGGGCCGATCCTGACTTTCATTCGAGCAGCATGCGGGCGAAGAGCTTGGGAATCAAGGGTGATCCTCAGAAACTCGATGGAAGCCTCAAGAAGCGCATCGAACTCAGTAAGATGACGGCTTCCCATCGCAGGATCGTACAAGCGTGACGCGCAAAGCTGGAGAATCCATGTCCGTGACTGAAGACAGCGTCTGGGATCGTCGCTTGCGCGAGGCTGCCGTGCTGCTGCTGTTGCCTGTGCTGGTCTATCTGGCGGTATGCCTTTTTACTTATAACCCGGACGACTGGAGCTGGTCGCACGCCGGCGGCAACGATCCCGCGCACAATCTGGGCGGCTCCATCGGTGCCAAGATTGCCGATTCGCTGCTGCAGCTATTCGGTGCCATGGCCTTTGTCTTCCCGCTGTTGCTGGCCGGGATCGCCTGGCGTTTGGTACGCGACCTCAATCCGTTGCCCGGCGCCACCCGCGCTGACTCCGCCTGGCTATTGCTCGGTTGCATCGGGTTGCTGTTCACCGGCAGCGCGCTGGCGCATCTGCATCTGGAAATGTATTCGTTGCGCCTGCCTGCGCAATCCGGTGGCGTGCTCGGCGGGCTGCTCGGCGATCTGTTGCGGTCGGGCATGGGGCAGCTGGGAACGACTTTGATTCTGTTCGGAATGTTTCTGATTTCGATCACCTTGGTGACCGGAGTCTCCTGGTTCCGGTTGATGGAGCAAATTGGCGACTGGACATTGCGCGCAGTGGCGTGGGTGCAGCAACGCTGGCAGCAGCGTGCCGAACAGCGAGAAACGCGCGCCGTGCAGGACGTGCGCGAGGAAGTGCGCAAAGTAGAGCGCGTCAAACAGGCCAAACGCGAGCCGATGCGCATCGAGCAGCCGCCGCCGCCCGTGGAGAAGAGCGAGCGTGCCGAGCGCGAGCTGCAGATTCCGCTGTTTGCTGCACTGCCGGCGGGCGAATTGCCGCCACTTTCGTTGCTCGACGAACCCAAACAGCAGACCAAAGGCTATTCCAAGGAAACACTGGAAACCCTTTCGCGTCAGGTCGAACTCAAGCTGAAGGATTTTCGCATCGAGGCTCAGGTGGTGGGCGCTTATCCTGGCCCGGTGATCACGCGCTTCGAGCTGCAGCCGGCACCCGGCGTGCGCGGCAGTCAGATCAGCGCGCTGGACAGCGACATCGCGCGCGGTCTGAGCCTGGTATCGGTACGCGTTGTGGACGTCATTCCGGGCAAGTCAGTCATTGGCCTGGAGATTCCCAATACGCATCGCGAAATCGTCTACTTGTCGGAGATGTTGCGCTCCAAGGAGTACGACAAACTCAATTCACCCTTGGCGCTGGCGTTAGGCAAGGACATCGCAGGGCGCCCCACGGTGGTGGATCTGGCCAAGATGCCGCACCTGTTGGTGGCGGGCACAACGGGTTCCGGCAAGTCGGTGGCGGTAAACGCGATGGTCATTTCGCTGTTGTACAAAGCACCACCGTCAGAAGTACGCATGCTGATGATCGATCCGAAAATGTTGGAGCTGTCGGTGTACCAGGGGATTCCGCACCTGCTGGCGCCGGTGGTTACCGACATGAAGGAAGCTGGCAATGGACTGCGCTGGTGCGTCGCCGAGATGGAGCGCCGCTACAAGCTGATGTCGGCTGTGGGTGTGCGCAATCTCGGCGGCTTCAACAAAAAGGTCAAGGACGCCCAGGACAGCGGTCAGCCGATCCTCGATCCATTGTTTGTGGCACGCCCGGACATGCCCGATCTGCGTGCCGAACCGCTCGAACACTTGCCCTTCATCGTAGTGATCATCGACGAGTTCGCCGACATGATGATGATCGTCGGTAAAAAGGTGGAGGAGCTGATCGCGCGACTGGCACAAAAGGCGCGTGCCGCTGGTATTCACCTCATTCTGGCAACCCAGCGACCGGACTCAGATGTGGTGACTGGTCTGATCAAGGCCAATATCCCGACGCGCATCGCGTTCCAGGTTTCGACCAAACTCAACTCGCGTATCATCCTCGACCAGGCCGGTGCCGAGTCGCTGCTGGGCAATGGCGACATGCTGTACCTGCCGCCGGGCACCGGCGTACCCGAACGGGTGCATGGCGCCTTTGTCAGCGATGAGGAAGTTCATCGCGTCGTGGCGCATCTGAAATCGCATCAAGGGCGGCCGAGCTATATCCCAGGTGTGCTGGAGGAAGTGCAAAGTCTCGGCGACGGACAGGTCATCGGTCCGACCGGGTTGCCCGAAGCGGATGCTGAATCCAGCGGCGACATGGACCAGCTCTACGATCAGGCCGTGCGCATCGTCACCGAATCGCGCCGTGCGTCGATTTCAGGGGTTCAGCGTCGACTGAAGATCGGCTACAACCGCGCCGCGCGCCTGATCGAGGAAATGGAGGCGCAGGGCGTAGTGTCGTCGCCCAGCCACAATGGCAACCGTGAAGTGCTGGCCCCACCACCACCAAAACACTGACCGATTGCCAGGTAAGAGCGGCCAATATGGGACCTGCCGAGCGTGAGAGCGGCTTCAGCCGCGAAGCATTTTTCGGGAAAGCAACCGGCGCCCGAGCTTCGAGTCGGGCTCTCAACAACAGACCCCATCACCCGCTCACCCCACAGCCTCGACCGCGAGGCTGAATCACTTCTGATAACGCGCCTTCCACTCTGCCACGGGCATCCCGTAGATATGCTCGCGGCCTTGCTCCTTGCTCAGTTCGATCCCGTCGACCGCAGCTGATTCGCGAAACCAGTCGCCCAGGCAGTTGCGACAAAACCCGGCGAGGTTCATCAAGTCGATATTTTGCACGTCGCTGCGCGTGCGCAGGTGTTCGACCAGGCGACGGAATGCGGCCGCTTCGAACGCCTGCAGTTGTACTTCGGTCAACTCGGCCATGCTAATGCCCTCGTCTGTGCTCAAGAAAATGGCTGGCTTGCGCGATAATGCCTGCGGCATCGCTCACGAACTCATCGCTCATGGCTGCAAAGATACTCGACGGCAAACGCATTGCGGAAGAAGTACTCGACGGGGTCGAGTTGCGCGTGCGTGCCCGGGCCAAGGCCGGACTGCGCGCTCCTGGGCTCGCCGTGGTGCTGGTTGGCAGCGATCCGGCGTCAGCGGTATATGTACGCAACAAGCGTCGTGCCTGCCAACGCGTGGGTTTCATCACCCGCGATTTCGATCTGCCCTCGAGCGTGCCGTCGGACGAATTGTTCCGGCTCATCGACCAGTTGAACAATGACCCGGCGATTCACGGCATTCTGGTGCAGCTGCCATTGCCAGTGCATATCGACGCGATCAATCTGATCCAGCGAATTCGCCCAGACAAGGACGTCGATGGATTCCATGCCGAAAACGTCGGGCGACTGGCGCTGCGTCAGCCAGGACTGCGTCCGTGTACACCCAAGGGGATCATGACCCTGCTCGCGCACACCGACAAACCGGTTCGTGGACGCAACGCGGTGATCGTCGGTGTCTCCAACCACGTGGGTCGTCCATTGGGATTGGAACTGCTCCTGGCCGGCGCAACGGTTACCTCGTGCCATCGCTTCACCCAGGATCTGCAACGCCATGTGGGCGAAGCCGATCTGCTTTGCGTTGCCGTGGGCAAGCCTGGTTTGATCCCCGGAACTTGGGTGAAAACCGATGCGGTCGTGATTGACGTCGGCATCAATCGAATGCCGGATGGCAAGTTGACCGGCGATGTAGAGTTCACCGAAGCGGCGCAACGCGCCAGTTGGATTACCCCGGTTCCGGGGGGCGTTGGACCGATGACTGTCGCAATGTTGATGCAGAATACGCTTGAAGCATCGGAATGAGTGCAAACGGATGAGCGCCATCAACACAAATATCCCAAGGGCGAAGCGAGCGGCCGCGCTGCTGACCAGTTGTGCGCTGCTGCTGACGACTGGGTGCGCATCGATCGCCAACAAGGCGGCCGACAAGCTGAGCAGAAGCCTGGCCGCTGGCGTGGCCAATCACGACGATCCGGACACAGTTGCTGCCGGTCTTCCGGCGTATCTGATCCTGATCGATGGCTTCATTGCCGAGGACCCCGAAAACGCGGGGCTGCTGCTTGCGGGCGCCAAGTTATATAGCGCCTATTCAGGCGGGTTCGTCATCGACATTGAACGGCGCAAACGCCTTGCCGAGCGCGGTTTCGACTACGCCAAGCGGGGCATCTGTGTGCGCGACAAAGCGTTGTGCAGCGCCATCAACTCTGGTGAGTTCGAACAATTTGAGCGGATCGTGTCTGCGCAGCAACCGGACGCAATCCAGACCTTGTACACGCTGGCCTCAAGCTGGGCGAGCTGGCTGCAAGCGGACACCGGCGACTGGGCGCGAATTGCCGACCTCCCGCGGATTGAAGCCGCATTGAATCGAGTGTGGCGCGCCGAGCCCGAATACGATCATGGCAATGTGCTCGCCTACCTGGGCGTGCTCGACTGTCTGCGTCCGGAAAGTCTGGGCGGCAAACCGGAGCGCGGCAGGGACCGTCTGCAACAGGCCTTTGAGCACAGCGGGAAGCGGAATCTGATGCCCAAAGTATTACAGGCCGAGTTCTGTGCACGTCTGCTCTTTGATCAGGCGCTGCATGATGCTGCAATTGCGCTAGTGCTGGAATCGGATGCGAACTCACCCGGGCTGACACTGTCCAATGTCATTGCCAAGCGCCGCGCCGCCGAACTAATGGAAACTGGAAAGGACTTCTTCTAATGAAACTGCGTATTGCGCTAATCAGCTGTTTGCTCGCGTTTTCCCAGGCCGCACCCGCGGTCACAATCAAAATCGCCACGCTGGCGCCGGAAGGCACCAACTGGATGAAAGAGATGCGCGCGGCTGGCGCCGAGATCAAACAGAAGACAGCAGGTCGCGTCGAGATCAAGTATTTCCCTGGCGGTGTGATGGGCAATGACTCGGCGGTGTTGCGCAAGATCAAGCTCGGCCAGTTGCAAGGCGGCGCGCTTTCCGGCGCAGAGTTGTCTGCGGTATATCCGGATGCCCAGATCTACAGCGTGCCATTCCTGTTTCGCGATTTGGCAGAAGTGGAATTCGTGCGCAAGCAAGTTGATCCGCTGCTGCAGCAGGGATTCGAGAAGGCCGGTTTTTTTGCCGTGGGTCTGTCTGGTGGCGGCTTTGCCAACATTATGAGCGTCAAGTCGGTCGTTGCCAAAGAGGACCTGCGCGCCAGCAAGGTCTGGGTGCCGCAGAACGATCGCATTGCCCAGGTCGCATTCACCGAGGCCGGGGTCAATCCGATTGCGCTGCCGCTGGCTGATGTCTATACCTCGTTGCAGACTGGCCTGCTGGAGACGGTCGCAAACACAACCAGTGGTGCGATCGCATTTCAGTGGCACACACGAATCAAGCACGTGGTGGACCTGCCACTGACCTACGTCATGGGCATCATGGTCATCGACAAGCGCACATTCAACAAGCTCGAAGCGGCCGATCAGACAGTCGTACGCGATGCTATCGGCCGGGCTTTCGTCAAGCTGGACGCGGCCAACAAGCGGGACAATGAGTCGGCGCGAAATGTCCTGGCCAAGCAGGGCGTGAAATTCGATGCGCCCAGTGCCGTGGAAACCGATTACTGGCGTGGCGTGGGCGCGCGTACGCTGAAAAAGCTGCAAGCCGATGGCGCTGTTTCCGAACTGCTGCTCGCTGCAATCTTCAAAGCACAGGCCGAGTACCGCGCCAGCACGGGCGTACGGGCGCAGTGATCGCGCAGCTGCGCCGGGCGCTCGCCTGGCTCGATGCAGTCGAAAACTGGCTGATTGCATTGCTGGCCATCAGTCTGGTGCTGTTGGCTGGCACACAGATCGTGCTGCGCCTGAGTAGCCAAGGCCTGGTCTGGCTCGATCCGGTGCTGCGCGTACTGGTGATCTGGGGCGCGCTGCTCGGCGCTGTCGCCGCGGCACGCCACGACAAACACATCAAGTTTGACGTAGTGGGCCGGTTGCTCAAGGGCAGAGCGCTGGCGGTCACGCGCGGGGTCACGATGATTTTCGCGGCGCTGGTATCCGTGTTGATGCTCAAAGCTTCGCTCGGACTGATTTCAGTGGATCGGGAATCGGCGACCGAGCTGTTTTCCGGCGTTCCGATGTGGTGGGCTGAGGTGATTCTGCCAGTGGCCTTCGGCCTGCTCGCATTGCGTTTCGCGTTGCGAGCGTTCGCGCCTGAGGAAAGGATCGCGCGCGCTGAAGGGCCCGCGCCATGACGCTGCTGATTGTCCTTGCGCTGGTGCTGTTGGCCTTGATCGGAGCGCCGCTGTTTGCATTGATCGCCGCGATCGCCTGGCTCGGTTTGCGCGCTGCAGGTTATGAAGACACGTTGCTGGCGGCCCAATTCTGGAGCCTGGCCGAAATGCCGGTGGTGATTGCGATTCCACTGTTCACCCTGGCCGGTTATCTGCTCAGCGAGAGCAAGGCACCGCAGCGGCTATTGCGAGTATCCGAAGCATTGCTCGGCTGGCTGCATGGTGGCTTGGCGATTGTGACCTTGCTCATTTGCGCATTTTTCACAGCGTTCACCGGCGCGTCCGGCGTCACCATCATTGCGTTCGGGGCCTTGCTGTTGCCGGCACTGCGGCAAGCTGGCTACAGCGAGCGCTTCGCCTACGGCGCAGTAACCACTGCGCCAAGTCTCGGCATGCTGATTGCCCCCTCAATTCCGCTCATTCTGTTTGGCGTGGTCGCTCAGCAGATGAACACCACGCCCAGCGTCAGCATCAACGAAATGTTTGTCGCCGGGATTCTTCCTGGCCTGCTGATGATCGTGGTGGTGTCGTTGTATTGCGTTTGGCGCGCGCCCAAACGCGCGCACGATATTCCATTTTCGAAGCGCGAGGCATTGTCCGCGCTTTGGGAAGCCCGTTGGGAGCTGCCCTTGCCGGTGATCCTGTTGGGCGGCGTCTATGGTGGTTTTTTTGCTGCTTCTGAAGCTGCTGCGGTGATCGCGGTCTACGTATTTGCGGTCACCGTATTCATTCGTCGCGAAATTTCGCTCGCCCGGTTACCTCAGGTGTTGCGTGAGGCGATGATGTTGATTGGCGCGATTTTGTTGATTCTCGGCGTGTCGCTGGCGCTGACCAACGTCATCATCGATGCCGAGATCCCGGCACGCCTGATCGCCTGGATCAGTGAGCATGTCGAAAGTAAACTGACATTTCTGCTGCTGCTCAATCTGTTCCTGCTCGGGCTGGGGATGATGCTCGACGTGTTCTCCGCGACGGTGATAATGGTGCCTATTCTGCTGCCGATCGCGCTGCACTACGGCGTGCATCCGGTGCATCTTGGCATTATTTTTCTGGCCAATATGGAAATCGGCTACTTCATGCCACCCATGGGTATGAACCTGTTTATTGCCAGTTATCGCTTTGATCAACCAGTGCTCAGTCTTGCCCGCGCCTGCATACCGTTTTTCTGGCTGCTGCTCGGCTGCGTGTTGATCATCACCTACGTGCCGTGGTTGTCGCTGGCGATGCTGTAGCGGGGCTTGCTCCGCTGCTTTTCATGTTTCAGGGCGCCATACGAAAGACTGCGGGGCGGAGCGACCTCGTTCTACAATGGCCTGCGCATTTCGATCAAGGTATCGAGCAGGTTGGCCTCGCCACCGGTGCGCGTGGCGCGCTGCAAATGAATCGCTGCTTCAATCGACTGCCAATGCGCGGGCTTGGCGCCAACCCAACGACTGTTGTCGCCACCAAGCACCACTGATCCCACAATACTCCTGCCGCGGGCGTCATTGGCGTAGACATCGATATGGTCGCGCGGCATGCCGCGCGCGTGCAGTGCAAATTGCGCGGGCATTGGATCGGCGCGTAGAAAAAGTCCTTGGCCGGCCTGGTGGCAAGTGGTCGCTTCATTTAGATCGGCAAGCGAGGGCAGCAAGTCGGAATGCTGAAACTTGCCGTCGATACGTCCATTGGCGAAGTCGCTTGGCCCCCACGCATACAATGGTACCCGTGAGAATGCGGTCTCGCCCTCGCGTTGATATTCGCTGGCGCGCAGTGGTGTCATCGCGCGGTGATCGCCAGTCACCAACAAGATGCCATTCTCGAAGTAGCCAAGTTTCTGCAGATACGCGTGCAGACCAGCGATTGCCGCGTCCACTTCACGGAAGACCGCTTGTTCATCGGCCAGCCCTGTCTCCGGATTCATGAACGGTGGATGCGTGGTTACCGTCAGCAGAGCAGCAAAGAAAGGGCGATTCGCATCGCGTTCATCGGCGTACCACTGCACGAAGCGATCGAACAGCAGCGCGTCGCGCGCGGCACCGAAAATTCCCCGCTCGCGGCCGTTGTAAAAGCCCGACTCGGAGCCCTCGAAGTGATCGAAGCCAATCACTGGCAGCCAACGATTCTTGTCGACGAAACCCAGGTCGCCCGTGGTGAAGAAAGCGCTGTAGTAGCCGTGCCGCCCCAGTAAAGCGGGCGCCGAGTGCGCGCGATCGGCGTAGCCAGCGAAGGCGTCCATACTTCCGTAACGGCCAATCACCGGCACCGGTGCTAGACCCGTAAGTAGCGCGATCATGCCGCCGTCGGTGGTGAATCCGTTCGCGTGGAAGTCTGGGAACCAGCGCCCAGTCGCAGCCAACGCATCCAATTGCGGTGTCGCGTCCAGGTCACCGCCGAATCGGCGGCTGTGGTACGACGACAGTGACTCGACCATCACCAGCACCACATTGGGATGGCGTTGCTGGCCAGCGCTGCAGGATTGCGCCAGTGCAGGGGTCGCCCGCATTTTTTTGATGAATGCGGCGCTGTAGCCGGCGTCGATCGATTGCGCGAGATTCACTTCGATGACGTTCTGAAACGAGATATTTGCGTTCACGTAAGCCGGGTCGTAGCCGCGCGCGACCCAACCGGCGAGCGCAATGACGCCCGCGCAGACCAGGGCAGTCACTTCCCGGCTCCGCGTCTGAACGCCCCGAACCAGGCACAGGACCCAGATCAATGCCCCGGCAACGCCCATCACAATGGCTACGACGCGTGCTCCGCCTTGCAGGCTCTGCGCGCCGATATCTCCCACTGTCCCCAAGTCCCTAACGAACTTGAGCGCATCGGACCACAGCAAGCGGTGGGTCAGCGCCTTGAACACCAGCAGATCGCTTGCTGCGATCAACATCAGCGCCGCCAGCGCGACCAGCACGATTACCCGCAGCCAACGGCCGCGCAGCCATGACACCGTGCCGAACAAGCCCAGTGCGAGCGCAAACAGCACGCTATCGTGCGCGAGGCTAGGCCAGAAGAAACAGTGATCGCAACGCACGTAAGGTGAGAAGGCAGCGTCGACCATTGCTGCGCGCAGCAAAATCAATGCCGCCATCCAGGCCGCTAGCGCGACTACCGCAGGCAGTGTGGAATGCCGTAACGGTGATCGGCGCGGTGAAAATTCCGCTCGGTGCATGCAAACCCATTGGCAAAGTGAAACGAGGATAAAAACCCGGTGTCGATCTACGTGCTGCGAACTGCCCGCGGTTTGCCCGCGGTGCGCCAGCGCTGCCGCTTACTGTCAGCGTTGCGGAACGCTAGAATGCGTGGCTTCCCGTATGGAGACTGTCCGATGCGCATCCTAGCGGAAGCACTCACCTTCGACGATGTCTCTCTGGTCCCCGCGCATTCGGCCGTGTTGCCACGCGACGTATCGACCACAACGCGCATCTCGCGCGGTATCGCGCTGAACATTCCGGTCATTTCCGCGGCGATGGACACAGTGACCGAGGCGCGGCTGGCGATTACCATGGCGCAGTGCGGCGGCATGGGCATTATCCACAAGAATATGTCGCTCGAACAGCAGGCGGCTGAAGTTCGTCTGGTCAAGAAATTCGAGGCCGGGGTGATTCGCGATCCAATCACGGTCGCGCCGCAAACCAGCATTCGCGATGTGCTCAGCCTGACGCGATCACGCAATATCTCCGGTGTGCCGGTGGTGGATAACGGACAGCTGGTCGGTATCGTCACCAGCCGCGATCTGCGCTTTGAGACGCATCTGGACGATCCAGTCAGCCGGATCATGACCGGCATGAAGAAGTTGGTGACCGTCCTGGACGGCGCCAGCGATGAAGATGTGCTCGGCCTGATGCATCAGCACCGCATCGAGAAGGTGCTCGTGGTCAACGAACAGTTCAAGCTGCGCGGTTTGATTACTGTAAAAGATATCCAGAAGGCGCGTGACAATCCGAATGCAGCCAAGGATGAGGCCGAACGCTTGCGCGTCGGTGCTGCGGTTGGGGTCGGTGGCGATACCCAGGCGCGCATCGAGGCGCTGGTGGAGGCGGGCGTTGATGTGATCATTGTCGATACCGCACACGGACACGCGCAAGGCGTGTTGGAGCGGGTACGTTGGGTCAAGCACACATTCCCCCAAGTGCAAGTGATTGGCGGCAACATCGTGACCGGCGCTGCCGCTCTGGCGCTGGTGGATCACGGAGCTGACGCGGTCAAGGTGGGCGTGGGTCCCGGCTCGATTTGCACTACGCGTATCGTTGCTGGAGTGGGCGTACCGCAGATCACGGCTGTGTCCATGGTTGCGGAAGCATTGCATGCATCCGGCGTTCCATTGATCGCTGATGGCGGCATTCGGTATTCAGGTGATATCGCAAAAGCGATTGCCGCCGGCGCCAGCTGCGTAATGATCGGCGGCATGTTTGCCGGCACCGAAGAAGCGCCGGGCGAGGTCGAGCTTTACCAGGGTCGCTCTTACAAAAGTTATCGCGGTATGGGTTCGCTGGGCGCGATGCAACTCGGGTCCAAGGACCGCTATTTTCAAGACGCCTCGGACGCCGATAAACTGGTTCCCGAAGGCATCGAAGGCCGGGTGCCGTACCGCGGCTCGTTGCGTGGCATCGTGCACCAGTTGGTCGGCGGGCTTCGTTCCAGCATGGGCTACTGCGGCGCCGCGACAATTGAAGAGATGCGATCCAAGCCGCAGTTCGTGCGCGTGACCAGTGCTGGTGTGCGCGAGTCGCATGTGCATGATGTGGCGATTACCAAAGAAGCGCCCAACTACCGCATGGATTGACGCGGGCACCCACTTCGCGATCGGAACCCTGATGACCAACATCCACGCCGACAAGATTCTGATTCTCGACTTCGGCGCGCAGTACACCCAACTGATTGCGCGGCGCATCCGCGAGATCGGCGTGTACTGCGAAATCTGGGCTTGGGACCACAATCCGGCAGACATCGCTGCTTTCGCACCTCGTGGCATCATTCTGTCGGGGGGGCCGGAGTCGACAGTCGAGGCGGATGCGCCGCGCGCGCCTCAACAGGTGTTCGACTTGAGCGTGCCGGTCCTCGGCATTTGCTATGGCATGCAGACCATGGCGATGCAACTTGGCGGCCGAGTCGAGGCTGGACACAATCGTGAATTCGGGCAGGCAACCGTAAAGTTCGATCGCAGCAGCCGCTTGTTCCAGCTCGACGATCTGGAAGGCGACTCGCTGAGCGCGTGGATGTCTCACGGTGATCGCGTTACCCAGCTCCCCGAAGGATTTGTTGCCATCGCCAGTACCGACGAGCTGCCGTTGGCTGCGATGGCCGACCCGGTGCGTCGCTACTACGGAGTGCAGTTCCATCCGGAAGTCACGCATACCCAGCACGGCGACGCGTTGCTGCGCCGCTTTGTCGCCGATATCTGCGGTTGCAAAACGCTATGGACGGCAGCCAACATCGTCGACGACTGCATCGAACGCGTACGCGTACAGGTCGGCAATGATGAAGTATTGCTTGGACTGTCGGGCGGCGTGGATTCTTCCGTGGTCGCGGCACTGTTGAAACGCGCCATTGGCGATCGCCTGGTCTGCGTCTTCGTCGACACCGGCTTGCTGCGCTGGCGCGAAGGTGACCAGGTGATGGCGATGATGGCCGAGAACATGGGCGTGCGGGTTATTCGTGTGGATGCCGCGGAGCGCTATTTTGCGGCACTCAAGGGCGTCAGCGACCCCGAAGCCAAACGCAAGGTCATCGGTCGTTTGTTCATTGAGATTTTCGATGAGGAAGCGCATAAGCTTTCCGGCATACGCTGGCTGGCGCAGGGCACCATCTACCCTGACGTGATCGAGTCCGCAGGTTCCAAGACCGGCAAGGCGCACGTGATCAAGTCACACCACAATGTCGGCGGCCTGCCCGAACACATGAAACTCAAACTGGTCGAACCGCTGCGCGAACTGTTCAAGGATGAAGTGCGCCGAATTGGGGTTGAACTGGGACTTCCGCGCGACATGGTGTTTCGCCATCCGTTCCCCGGGCCCGGTCTGGGCGTGCGTATCCTCGGCGAAGTTACGCCCGAGGCAGCGCATCTGCTGGCACAGGCCGATGCCATCTTCATCGAAGAGCTGCGCAAATGGAGTCTTTACGATCGCGTCAGTCAGGCGTTCGCGGTGTACCTGCCGGTGCGTTCGGTCGGTGTCGTTGGCGATGCACGTGCCTATGAGCCGGTGATCGCCTTGCGTGCGGTCGAGACCATCGATTTCATGACTGCGCACTGGGCGCACCTGCCTTATGATTTTCTCGATCATGTATCACGCCGCATCGTCAATGAGCTGCGCGGCATCTCACGCGTGGTCTACGACATTTCAGGCAAACCACCAGCGACAATCGAGTGGGAGTAGGTATGCCGGCGATGGATGCACGATCGCAGTCGGAGATCGACGCGCAGTGGATGCGTGTGGCGCTGGACCTCGCAGTGCGCGCACAGCACGACGACGATGAAGTTCCGGTAGGCGCGGTACTGATTGACGCGGCCGGAAACCTCTTGGCCGAAGGCGGTAATCGCAACATCAGCGAGCACGATCCCACGGCCCACGCCGAAATTGTGGCGATGCGGCGCGGCGGGAAAGTGCTTCGCAATCATCGCCTGGTCGGCACTACGCTGTACGTAACGCTTGAACCCTGCGCGATGTGCGTGATGGCGATGGTTCACGCGCGCGTACGCCGCGTTGTATACGCTGCCAGCGATCCCAAAACTGGTGCCGCCGGCAGCGTATTCGACCTGCTGCAATCTGATCAGCATAATCATCGCGTCGAACTACAGAGCGGCGTGCTGGCCGAAGTCGCATCACAGATGCTCTCCGATTATTTTCGGACCAAAAGAATCCGCACCAAGCCGACACCACAGTAAAAGTGCAGCGCATAGAACGGCGTAATTCGCTGCTCTACTGCCAGAATCGAAGTATGATCAGCCCCTTGAGTCAAGGGGCGCGCCGCGCAGCGGCGGGGGATGTGGCCTGCAAGAAAGAAGATCAGGCCAAAAGTGCACACGACTCTGATTGACGGCCCGAATCTCAGAGGACTACACCAGTGACAAACGAAGCCAACCTGATCTTCATCGATCTGGAAATGACCGGTCTGGATCCCGATAGCGACTCAATCATCGAGATCGCAACCGTGGTTACCGACAAAGACTTGAATGTATTGGCTGAGGGTCCCGAGTTCGCAATTCGACATTCGCTGCAACGACTCGAGGCAATGGACGATTGGAATCGCCAGCATCATCGGGCATCCGGACTTTGGCAGCGGGTAATCGAATCAATGGTAGACGCCGCCACCGCTGAGTTGGCGACGATCCGTTTTCTTGAAGCCTGGGTACCAGTGGGGAAGTCACCTATTTGTGGCAACTCGATCTGCCAGGATCGTCGTTTCCTGGTGCGCGGCATGCCGCAACTGGAGCGCTATTTTCACTACCGGAATCTGGATGTGTCAACGTTGAAGGAATTGGTACGACGCTGGAATCCCGGCCTGCTGAGCGGTTTCAGCAAGCGCGGTACGCATACCGCGCTGTCAGATGCGCACGAATCAATTGCGGAATTGCGATACTACCGGCAGCACATGGGGGCACTGGCGGGTCTCGGCGAACAGCCACCTGAGCCATTAGCAATTGCCGGGGCCGCGTCAGCCGCGATGCTCCGCTCTGAAATCTGATCAAAAGCTTCGCGGCTTGCGCCGCTCCCACAACAGCCGCTCCTAAAAGTGCTGCTCCCATAAGAGCGGCTTTTACAAAAGCGAGTCCGGTTCGTTTTACAGATCGAGGATAAAGAAGCTATCGCAACCAAAGTGACCGGTAGCACCCAGGGATTGTGCAATCGATCGGAACCCGGTCTTGCGGTACAGGCGCTTGGCGTCATCCATACCGGTGAGCGTTTCCAGATAGCAGCGCTTGAAGCCGAGCGTTCGCGCCGCTTCCAGGCACTGTTGCATCAGAGCGCTGCCGGCGCCTTGGCGGCGTAACTCCGCAAGAAAGTACATCTTGCGCAGCTCACAGATATCGGGCTCAGCGTTCGCCAGCGGGGCAACTCCGCCGCCGCCCAGAACACGTCCCTCAGACTCGACAACGAAGTAGGCGCAGCCAGGTGCCGCGTAAGCGAAACTCATCTTTGATACTTCCGCATCGTGAATCGCGAAGCCCGGACCATCGGCACCGAACTCGGGCATCACCGCACGGATGATGTGGGCGAGGGCGGTGTTGTCAGCCTCAGTAATCGGTCGAATGCTATAGGTCATGCGCCGCTGGCCTCGAGGCATCGGGAAGTAGGCATCATAGCCGTGCCATGGTTCGGTTCTGGCGTTGCCAACGGGAATTCAAAAACGGTGGGCGATCGTCCGTCGATGAAGGTCGGTCAATGCCCAATTCGATCACGCGCATATTCGACGAAAGCCTCGGTGCTTACTGCACGCGAGAACAAAAAGCCCTGCGCCAGGGTTGTGCCTTGCTTGAGCAGAAAACTTCGCTGCAGTTCGGTTTCCACGCCTTCGGCCACGACGCTGAGATCGAGCGATTGGGCGATGCGAATAATCGCCTCGCAGATTGTCGTGTCGGCTGGATTCAGTGGAATGCCGTGCATGAAAGTGTGGCTGATTTTGATGCCATTGAAGGGCAATCGCCGCAGGTAGTTGAGCGCGCTGTAGCCTTCGCCGAAGTCATCAATGACCAGCGACACCCCCAACGCGCGCAAGGTGTCGAAGGTTTCCATCGTGTCTGGGACATCTTCAATCAGCACGCGCTCGGTCATCTCCAACTCCAGCGCCTCACCAGGAAGGTCGAATTCTTTGAGCGCCGCCTGAACGATCTCTGAGAGGTTTTCCCCAAGAAACTGACGGTAGGAAACATTCACTGCGATGCATCGCAGTGGCAGTCCGGAGTCTCGCCATTGGCGCAATTGTCGGCAGGATTCGCGTATGACCCAGGCACCGATGCGCACAATATCGCCGGTGTTTTCGGCATGACTGACAAACTGGTCGGGACCGAGCTCGCCTAGCAATCGATTGCGCCAGCGCAACAAAGCTTCAGCGCCGACCACACGACCCGATTGCAAATCGACCTGTGGCTGGAATTCCAGATAGAACTCCTGATTGTCCAGCGCACGGCGCAGCTGCGTCTCGATCAACAGGCGGTCGGTCAGCTTGCGTGCCAAAGCCGGCGAGAACTGCTGCCAGTTGTTGCGGCCGCGCCGTTTGGCGTCGAACATGGCTGCATCGGCATGGTTGATCAGCTGCTGAATCGTGGCGCCGTCGCCCGGATACTGCGCGATCCCGACCGACGTGGTGATGGTGAATTCTTCGCCACTATGTGGGAACGGTTCGGCGAAGGCGTGGGTGATCTGCACGGCAAGAGCGCGTGATTTGGCGTCGCTGTCATCGCCAGTCAACATCAGCATGAACTCGTCGCCGCCGAAGCGCGCGATCAGCACATCGGGTCCAGATAGTTTTTTCAGCCGCTGCGCGGCAGCCACCAGCAAGCCATCGCCAGCGCTGTGACCGAGCAGATCGTTGATTACCTTGAATCGATCCAAATCGACGTGGAGCAACGCCGGCCCAGCGCCCGGTTGGGCCTCGTCAATGGCGCGCGTGAGCTGGCGCAACATATCGTCGCGATTGCTCAGCCCGGTCAAGGCATCGGTCAGCGACTGTCGACGCAGGTTTTCCTCGAAACGCTTGCGCTCGCTGATGTCCTGGCTGACACCGATAAGGCTGGCTTCGAAGTTAGACTGGGACTGGCTGTGTCCGATCACCCGTAACCAGCGACGCTGTCCGCTGGATGTTGCGGTACGGGCTTCGACATCAAAAGACTTGCCAGTACTTCGGGCTTCCTCGATCACGCGTTGCAGTCGCGTCGCATCCGCAGAAACAAAGCTCGACAGGTAATCCTTCAACGCGAGCGTGCTGTCAGGGACTAGACCGTGCAGTCGGTACACTTCGTCGCTGCCAAACACGCGATCGCGACGGAAGTCGATCTCCCATGCGCCAATTGCAGCGAGTTTTTGTACCTCTTCGAACAATACTGCCTGACGCTTGAGCTCCGTTACATCGCCGAACAGGCTGATTACCTGGAACGGCCGCGTCTCGCCCTCACGAAATTGCGGCATCGAAAAAATATTGAACCAGTAGTAGCGGTTGGCGATCGGATTGAACACACCGATCAAAGTTGAATCGACCACCGCACCGGTGCGCAACGCAGCGTAGGGGGGAAGGTCGCGTTCAGCGATTGGTTGACTGTCAACATCCACCAGGCGCCACTGCTGGGGATCGAAGCCCTTGTCGATCAAAGTGCGTTCCGAGAGCTGCAACAGCCGCTCGGCAGCAGCATTGGCCGAAATCACATTGCCGTTGCTGTCCTGCACCACAATGCCTTTGTCGATGGCATCGAACAGCTGTCGATAGCGTGCATCAGACTCGCGAATGGCGCGCTCGGTCTCGCGTCGGGCGGAGATGCTGCGTGCCACCGCAATGATGCGTTTCTCGTTGCCATCCACGAACAAGTTGGAATGGACTTCGATCGGAAACTTCGTTCCATCGCGATGCCTGTTCTCGGTTTCGACAGTAACCGTTTTCCCCAGCTTGTAGGTGCGCCAAACCTCGTCCATGTGATCTTGGGCGAGACCAGGATTGAGGTCGAAGACGCTGCGCTCTTTGAGCTGCTCCAAGCTGTAGCCGTAGAGTTCCACCGCGGTCTGGTTCGCATCAATGATGCGACCGGCGCGGTCGTGCACGGTGACGGCATCGGGTACGGAATCGAGCAAGCTGCGATAACGCGATTCCACGCTTTCCGCATTGCGCATCAGGTATTCAATGTGCTCGATGGCTTCGAGGACACTCGCTGTCGCCGGCGACTGTGTTCCGATCGCAGTAAGCGCCTGCTGCAGTCGCGACAACGCTTCATCGCAGGATGCACGAAGACAGGGGCGACCGGCGCGGCCCAAACTTGCGTTGGCCGGATTCTCGCGGTCTTGATTTTCGTTGATAATTTTCATCAACCCCCTCGTCACCCCGATCCTCGCGGACACTGCCCTAAACTACGCCCGCGACTGCCTCGCGCGCAAGAGCGCGCAACAAAAGCAGCGGACGCGGCGACTGCAGATAGTCCTGCAGTCGGTCCGCATCGGGTCTCGCCGCCCCATTCAGCATCTGCGCCGCCAACGCGGCGAGTCCGCTGGCATCCGGCGCGATTGCCGAATCCAGCTGCAGCGCATGCAGCATGGCGGCACTTTGGCGTCCGCGCATGAATCGGGAACGGGTCGTAGCAACGGCCAGGCCGGAACGCAGCGCGTCCAGAGAGGTATTGCCGCCGGACCAATGCAGGGTATCCAGCATCACATCGGCTGCCGCAAGAATCTCCAGAAAGCGACTGCGACTGACCATGGGATGAAAATGCAGCTGCCTAAACAGGGTCGGACCCAGCCTGGCCCGCAGCCGCTGTCGCACCAGGTGAACTTCAAGCCGCGACGCAGTTGCGAACAGCAGAATGCGTACATTCGGCTCGCGCGACAGCAGCTCAAGCAGTACCGCATCGTTGTCTGGATGAAGTTTGAACAATGATTGCGGCACCACGACAAGTTTACCCGGCGGCAACCCCAACGCGTCTCGCGCAAGGCGCTGCGGCGCAGGGGGTAATCGATAGCGGGTGCCCAGATCAGGCAACAGCAACAGTGACTCGCGGTAGTGGGCTTTGGCGTCGGCTGGTTCCATGTCAGCGCAGCTGAGGTAGGCATCAATAGTCGGCAGGCCGCTGGTTACCGGGTGCCCCCAGCCTACCCACTGCTTTCGCGCCAGGCGCAGCGCGGCAAGGGGCATGAGTCGCGTATCCATGCCCAACTCAGGATAGATCAAAAGGTCCAGATCGGCGCTACGAATGACATCAGCGGCGCGATCGATTGCGTCACTTTGCTGATCGTCGGCAGTACCCTCGCTATCTGCATCGATGCGAACGAATTTGCGACTGCGCCGCTCGAGTTCGTCGGTAACGTGGTCAAAGCGGGGACCGAGTGCATAGACTCGGGTGTCGAACTCGGCCACGTCCAGTGCCTCGATCCAGCTGGCAAAATACGAGCCCGCGGTCGTATCGTTCCAATGGCCGGACAAAACGCCGATGCGTGGCGGTCCTGGCTTGCGCTGCGCTGGCTCGACCGCCAAGTCCGGGCGCAGCGTGGCTGCGGCCATACTGAGCCAATCGCCATAGCGCGACTGCAGGTCGAGATCGTTTTCGCAGTGATAGGCCAGCAGAAAATTCGACCAGTTCAGCTGCGCCAGATGCGGCGCGCAGAGGCGCAGTCGAGATTCCGGAAACTCATCCATGATGCGCGCGAGACCGCCGCTGAAACGGTTGCGTGCGGCATCAATGCCATCCCTGTCGATATGCACAGCGGGCAATGACAACTCGCACGCAAGCGCCAAACGCAGACCGGGTGAATGCGCACCGATCGAGTGACGGCGCTGGAGATCGCTGCGCAGTGCATGCGCAGCGCCTTCATCACACTGTGTACTGATGCTGGCGAAGGCGCACTGCACCGATTCCACTTGATCCGGCAGCGGTGTAGAAGTGGGCAGGCTGCGCTCGATGAGTTGAGCATCGCCGAGCGTGAGCGCCAGTGCACGAACTTCGCTGTTGCTCAAGAGCGCGTCGGACAGCGGTCGCAGGCGATCGGCGGCGACGCGCGCCTGACCACGATTGCGCTCGATCTCAGCCAGCAACCTGCGCGCGCCCAGATCGTCGGGCGATCGGGCTAATAGCGGCTGCAGCAGTGCGAAGGCCTCGTCATCATCCAGCGCCGAACTTCCGTACGCGACCAGATTGAACGCGGAGTCATCGTTCTCGGGCCAGAGCCGCAGCGCTTCGCGCCAGTAGCCGATGGCTGAAATCAGCTCACTTTGCTGCGCGCTGCGATGCCCGAGTCGATTGAGCACGCGACTGCGACTGCGCGCGATCAGCGCATTGTCGGGGGCGTGTTGCAGCAAACAGCGTAGTGCGTCATCAGCTTCGCCCAGTCGCTCCAGATGCATTGCTGCGTTCGCCAGAACCGACAACGCCGCAGTGTTGCCGGCATCGTATTCCAATACAGACTGCGCAAGTTCGAGTGCGCGCGGAGCGTCTCCCGAGGCGAAGGCGGCACGCGCTGCTGCCAGTGTCTGCGCATCCGTCATGCCGTGCGTCCCGCGATCGCATTCACGACGCGGGAGGATTCTGGCGTGAGGTCATTGTCCCTTCCACGCCAACCCCAGCTTGGCGCCATTGCTGCGGCCCAGTTCAGCACTGATCCAGCGGCCGACCTGCACCAGCTTGTCAAGATCGATGCCGGTGTCAAAGTCCATTCCGTGCAACATAAAGACCACGTCCTCGCTCGCGACATTGCCGCTGGCGCCTTCGGCATAGGGGCAGCCACCCAATCCCGCGACTGACGCATCGACCACGCGAACCCCAGCCTCGACGCAGGCATAGACATTCGCCAATGCCTGGCCGCGCGTATCATGGAAGTGCACCGCCAACTGCTGCATCGGCACCACGCCCGCAACCGAGCGCAGCATCTCGCGCGCAGCACTTGCAGTGCCAATGCCGATGGTGTCGCCGAGTGACACCTCGTAGCAGCCAAGCTGGTGCAGGGCACGCGCGACACGCACGACATCACAGATCGGCACCGCGCCCTGATACGGACAGCCGAGTACAGTGGAGACATAACCCCGCACCGGCACACCGACCTCGGCAGCGCGGTCCATCACCGGTTTGAAGCGCTCGATCGATTCGTCGATCGAGGCGTTGATGTTGCGACGATTGAAGGCCTCCGAAGCAGCAGTGAAGATCGCCACTTCAGCGACGCCCGCGGCGAGTGCGCGTTCCATGCCCTGCAGATTGGGTACCAGAACCGGATAGCGGATCCCGGCCTTTCGGCGCAGCGCGCTAAATACTTCGGCGGCGTCGGCGAGTTGCGGAACCCACTTGGGACTGACGAAACTGGTGGCTTCGACGGTACTGTGCCCAGCATCGACCAACTGCTCGATCAGTCGCACTTTGGTTGCCGTCGGAACGATCAGCTTTTCGTTCTGCAATCCGTCGCGCGGGCCGACTTCAACAATACGGATTGATTCAGCCACCCTCGGGGCTCCGCCGTTCCTCGACCCCCGCCCTGGCGCGCGCGATCTCCTCGCTACTCGTCCGATGCAGAATGAGCCACGGCTTGCGTCCAAATACGCCTTTGCGCCGGATGACGCTGTCCGTCTCGCTGCTTGGGCCGAACAGCAGATTCTCCACACTTTCGAGATCGTTCTTGCCACCTTTTCCGGGTTTGCTTTTTACTTCACTGCGCCCGCCGATTTCGCCATCAACGATCAATCGCGCAACGCGCTGGTTGTCGACCTCAAAGGCGCGGATCTGGTCGTGTCCGCGGAATTCATAGCGAATCAGCATGTGCGCCTTGTGCCAATCGCTGTCCTTGGCCTCTGCATCGGGACGCGCGGTGGCGGCGATGAAATTGCTGTTTCCGTGACGCACATAGCGGATGCTGTATTCGTCCTCGTCCTCGGACTCGCCATCTGGTTCCAGTGTCTGGTAACGAGCGCAGTTGTCACTGACGATCCAGTACACCGGGCCATCGTCTTTCTCGTCGCGTTCGGTCATGTCCTCAATCCGCCAGGCGCCGACCCAATCACGCACGCAGTCGCTGACTTCGCCAGTGGGCAACGCCTCAAAACGGGTCTGCTGGCAGCCCGACACCAGGCCGATTGCGAGCAACGAGAGGGTGCAGCGCAGCGCATAGCGCGCAACGGCAGATGGTAGATATTCGAGATGTGTGCAGCTCATGACAGCATCCTCATCAGTAGTTGATCAGCCTGTACGAATTCGCCAAGCGCACAGCGCAACTCGGCGATCTGTCCGGCACGCGGCGCGCGCAGGGTGAGTTCCATTTTCATGGCTTCCATCACGATGACCTCCTGCTGTTCGACGACATCGTCGCCGACTGCCGCTTTCACGGCGATGATGCGCCCTGGCATCGGCGCCAGCAAGCGATCGCCGCCACTGGACGCGGCGCCCTCAAAGGCGAACGGCGGCACCGCATGCAGACGATGGCGATGTCCCGCGTGCAGCACTATCCAGTCGCCAGCGAGTTCACGACAGCGCAACCTTCGGGTGCGCCCGTCGCTTCGATAGTGCAGCCAGCCATTGTGCAATGCAGCGCTTTCGATCTGGACATGGGCGTCACCCAAGTCCAACCGATAGACGCCGGCATAGCCATGTGCCGCTATTTCGATGCGCACGCTTCCATTCTGGAAGCACACCAAACGCTTGCCCAAATGGCCCAGACGCCAGGCGTCTGCGCTCGCCCACGGCGAGCCCGGATCGATTGAGTGTGCCGCGCGGTCGCGCGCCGCAGCCTCTTCGTGCAGCAACGCCGCGCACGCCGCGGCAAACAGAATTTCGGCAGGAATCAACTCATCCTTGGCCAGCACCTCAGCAAGATGGCGATCCAGGTATCCGGTATCGATGGTGCCGTTGATCACCGTCGGATGACGCAGCAGCCGCTCCAGAAAGGCAACGTTACTCTTCGGGCCGAGCACATCGATCTCGGCCAGCGCCTCGCTCATCCGCCGCAGCGCATCGGCGCGATCCGCCCCATGCACAATCAATTTGGCGATCATCGGGTCGTAGAAAATACTGACGGTATCGCCCTCGACCACGCCGGCATCGATGCGGGTGCCCGCATTCACCTGGGGTAATCGCAGCCGCTCGATGCGCCCGGAGCCCGGTAAAAATCCCTGTTCGGGATCTTCCGCATACAGGCGCACCTCGATGGCGTGGCCATGAGAATGCACTTGATCCTGACGCAAGGGTAGGGGCTCTCCGGCAGCGATACGCAATTGCCATTCGACCAGATCCAGACCCAGCACCATCTCGGTCACGGGATGCTCGACCTGCAGGCGCGTGTTGATTTCCATGAAATAGAAAGCGCCGGCCTGATCGACGATGAACTCCACCGTGCCGGCATTGCAATAGTCGATCGCGCGCGCAGCCTGGATCGCAGCATCGCCCATCTGCTGACGCAATTCGGTGGTGAGAAAAGGCGAGGGCGATTCTTCGATCACTTTCTGATAGCGACGCTGGGCGGAACATTCGCGTTCGTTCAGATGTATGGTGTTGCCGTCGCGATCGGCGAACACCTGGATTTCGATATGCCTGGGGCGGTCGACATAGCGCTCCAACAACACGCGGTCGCGGCCAAAAGCGGTTTTCGATTCGCGCTGGCAGGATTCAAGATGCGACACGAATTCCGCTGCCGCGTGCACGATGCGCATGCCCTTGCCGCCACCGCCGTGCGCCGCCTTGATCATCAGCGGATAGCCGATACGGTCGGCCTCACGTTGTAGTAGCGCCAGGTCCTGGTCCACGCCGGTATAACCAGGGACAACCGGCACGTCATGCCCCTGCATCAACTCCTTGGCGCCGGCTTTGGAGCCCATCTTGCGCATCGAGCCGGCCGTCGGACCGATGAACACCAGCCCGGCGGCTTCAACCTGCTCGGCAAAGTCTGCGTTTTCAGACAGGAATCCATAGCCGGGGTGAATCGCCTGTGCGCCGCAGGCGAGCGCTGCAGCAATGATCACCTCGCCACGCAGATACGACTCGCCCGGCTGCGAGCCACCGATGTGCACCGCCTCGTCGGCTTGACGCACATGCTCGGCATTGGCATCTGCGTCGGAATAAACCGCGACCGTGGCAACGCCGAGGCGCCGACAAGTGCGGGCGATGCGACAGGCAATTTCGCCACGATTGGCAATCAGGATCTTGCTGAACACGCGTGACTTCCAGAGGGGGCAGAGCGCGATTGTAACGACCTGTGCGACGCCGGAGCAGCCTGCGCGACGAACCGGGCGCAAGTTAGCTAGAACTGGGGTCCGGGCGTATTCGCCGGCTTACAACTCTATGGCAATGCTGTTTTCCGGTGGCAACGCACGCACGCGCGGTCGTCCGTGCGCATAGGCCCAGGAGACGATGGCATAACGCACACCGCCGGTGGTTGGCATGGCGGCGTGGGAGTAGCGTTCGTCCGAGGGAAATGCAACCAGCAGACCGGGGACCGGGCGCAGCGCATACTCGAAGTTGACAAAGTTCAACTCGCCACCGGTGAATCCGTCGTTGAGATAGATCAGCAGACTGCCGTCGCGATCCAGCACTCGATACGGTGGCGTCTCCTCGGACCAGATATCAGCGTCCGCGTGCACGTCGTATTTGCCGCCGGTGGTATAGCGCAACACGTAGGGCGTTTCGAACCACGCGAAACGACAGCCCCAGCGCGGCGCCAGCCACTCGGTGAATGCGCGCCGCACCATCGCGTTGATTTCGATCTGCAGTTCGCCCAGCTCCACCCGTTCCGTCACGCGCGAGGGATGTGCAGTGCGCACAACCTGGTCCGCCGTGGAACGCTCGTGGTCGAACGCATCCAGCCAGTCGCGCGGCTGCCGCTCCAGAAAATCAACCCAACGCCGGCAAGTTTCTGCATCGACGAACCCGGGCTGTAACTCTATGCCATGCGGCACTTTTCGCCGTGCCTCCGCCGAACCACAGCAGCGCTTGAAGCGCTGGCCGCTTGCGCAGAAGCATGGCGCATTGCGCTCGAGGATCAACGGTGTATCGAAAACTGAAGTAGACATGGGCGAATCGGGAGGCCAGACAGAGTCGGCGAATAGCATACTAATAAAGACGCGTATCCCGCTGCTACAACAAGTGCACGCTACTGGTTACGCGCGACATGGCTTCGGGTTTCCGAGTTTCGAGGCTGCGGCCGGTGCCGCGACGCGGTCGCCGATGCACCGCACCCAGGCATTTACAGAACCGAAGCCGAGTGCCACGGTTGCATCACCCGCCCACAGCAATGCCCTCATCCGCCGCCGTCTCCAATAACTCAATCAGTGCCTGGGCGTCCGGAGATAGCGGGGCGGCTGGGCAGTTGACCAAAACCGGATCGTTGTATTTGAGGAC
>Ga0163149_10000040_pt1 | contig 147174 bp, 121 predicted proteins | sample OliLakLV19MP5G1_FD_148604 | JGI IMG/M metagenome (GOLD analysis project Ga0163149, IMG submission 148604) | Freshwater microbial mat bacterial communities from Lake Vanda, McMurdo Dry Valleys, Antarctica - Oligotrophic Lake LV.19.MP5.G1 | ecosystem: Environmental > Aquatic > Freshwater > Lake...
GAATTGTCTTGGAGTCACGCTACTGTGTATGTTGTAAATGATCTTAGTTCGCAATTGAGTGGTTCCCTTCCGGGCCTGTTACAATTACCGTTTTTCCATCATTGGGAATTCAACCTACACGTCAAATCAAAATCCTATTATTTATCTTTGTTACTGTCTTTTTTTAAGCTTATTTAGGGATCAAAATCTAAGCTGGAAAACAATCTTCTGATAAAAAATTTTCATTATTATTGCCCAATTTTCGGCACAAACAACCTAGCGAACGCTATATGCCATTTTTCGGCAATTGGAAACTGACGGCTGTTCCTTTCCCATTTTCACTTTTTGCCCAAATTTCTCCATGATGTAAGTTAATAAATTCTTTACAAAGTATAAGACCGAGACCAGTTCCACGTTCTCCCTGCAATCCCACTTCTGAGAAAGGAACATCAATACGAAATAAATTTTTCAATGTTTGTTCACTCATGCCTATCCCCGTATCTTTAAATTCTAAAACAATATGAGTTCTGGTTTCCGTGATCATGACATCTATTCGTCCTCCTATGGCTGTAAATTTCAAAGCATTGGAAAATAAATTTCGAATTACCAAACGTATCATAGATTCATCAGCATAAACAAATGCTTGCGAAATCCCTATTACAGATGCGATGATTTGTTTGAGTTTTAATTTTCCTTCAATTTCTTTTAAACTCTCTTGGACAATGTTGATTAGGTTTAAAAGACTCGGATGAAAAGGCATAGAATTTGATTGAGTTCTAGACCAATCCAACAAATGTTCTAACAACTGATACAATTTTACCGAAGATTCATGTATTTGAGATAGGATCTCTTGCCTTTGGTCGTCCGTATATTTATTATAATCTTCTAATAAAATTTTTGTTATCTGTTGGTATCCGCTCAAGGGATTTTTTAAATCATGCGCAATGATGGAAAAAAATTTATCCTTAGTTTTGTTTGATTCACTCAGTAGTTTTTCGGAATGATTTAGAGCCTCAATCGCGCGATTTCGTTCCATGATTTCATGCCGTAACATTTTCGTTCGATCCAAAACTTTTTTTTCTAGCTCGAATTTATCATGTTCAACAATAAGATACAATAATGTAATAAACTCTGCCAAAAGCGTGAAAGGCACTAAAAACGAAATTAAATAGATATAGGAAACAAAAACATCTTCATAAACAAATGGCCCTACTCTCAATTTTGTCATAATGATGCTAAATAAAAACAGCTGGAATATCCCAACAGAAACGCCTTTAAGTCGATTAAAATAACCAAGTAGAATCAATATAAAAAAGGAAACAAAGTAGAGAAATGGAATATAATAAACTACTACCAAAAGGAGAATAGCCTGAAGTAATAATAACCCAACGAATTTAGATTTCTTTCCATCAAAACCAGGTATCTTCCAATAAAAATATAAAGGTACGATGACCAAAATTCCTATTGTATCACCTAAGCTAATTGTTACGAAGACTTGAAAAATACTCTGAATATTTTTATGGTCAAAGTAACCAAACAGATATAGATTTGAACATAACAACAGTGAAATAATTGCACATGGTATTACTGTTACATATAAGACAAATTTATAAAAATCAGAGGTGGTGAACAGATTATTAACTATGATTCTGCGCCAAATATAACCAGCGATAGCTGGCTGAAGAGTATCAAATAAAGCCGAAAAACTATCTGCAAGATAAACTTCCCAAACTTCTAAGTGTTTCCCTGAAGTAAATAGTCCATCAAAATTTGTATAAAAACTTGCGATCCAAATGAAAGGAAGAGCATAGTTACCGAAGATGAGAACGGAAAGTAAGGCAATACCGGAGGGTAACCATAAAACGGTAAGGTTTCCTGGTTCAAGAGATAGATATGACATCCCCAATTTGGCTGTCACCAAATAGGCGAAAAATAAAATCACTGCGATCCAGGATTTAACAATCATCCTAGAGTCTGTTTTTACGGTTTGATTAAATTTGTATAGGCTAATTGAATGTCAGGCGATTTCATAAAGTAAGTTCCGATAAGCATTGAATCAACCAAACCGACATAGGGTTGCCAATCAGCATAACTTTGGATTCCAGACTCAGCGACTCGAATCACGGATGGGTCAAGTAGAGACGCCACTTCTTCAATCTGCTTAGGATGAATTTCGAATGTGTCTAAATCTCTAGTGTTAATGCCAATTGTATCTGCCCCAATTTCCAAGGCGGTTCTTATCTCAGATAAATTATGTGTTTCGACGAGAACTGCAAGACCAAGATCTGTAGCATGTTTATATAATGTTTTCAATGTGTCCTTAGACAAAATTCGTACAATGAGTAAGATTGCCGAAGCTCCGAAAGCATAGGCCTCATCGATTTGGATGGGATCTATGATAAAATCTTTTCGAATGACAGGAATTTTGACACTCATTGCCACAGAATGTAAATCACTAAGGGATCCAAAAAAATAGGATTCGTCAGTCAAAACAGAAATCGCTGCGGCACCATTTATTTCGTAAATTTTGGCAATGGATATCGGATCATACTCGCTTCGCAAAATACCAGCACTGGGGCTACCTTTTTTGCACTCGGCTATAATGGTCAAAGTATCATTTTGTTTCAGACGGGATTTCCAAGGATAAATGGGAAGGTTTCTTGAAGGAAAACTTTTACCCTTGAGACGCAAGATTTCCTCTTGCTTGGTAGCTACAATTTTATGTAATACTGGGTTCGTATCGCCCTCTTTAAAATGCTTTGAGGGCTGCTTCTTCTGAATCGTATATATCAAAAAGAGAAGTGAGTTCGATCACATCAAAGATCCTTTTTACCGCAGGTTTGATATTTGAAATTTTTAAAATTCCTTCCTTGGAATTTAGTTTTCGCAATGTGGAAATACAGGCACGAAATCCAGAAGAGGACATATATTCTACATCTTTCATGTTCAATAGAACTTTTCTATGCCCACCATTGTCGATCAGATCCATAAGACCTTCTTCGACATCATTAGCAACAGAAACGTCAAGGCGACCTTCCAAATAGACAACTAGCTTTCCATCTTTGAACTCGTGTTTTAGCACTATAGCACCCGAACCTGATATGATTTTACAAAATCAGCCTTTTTTAACTGACTGTCAATCAATGTTTTCTTATCTCATCCCAGACAAAAATACCCTACTTCAATTTGATGAATTTCTAGTTTTGGGCGGAGGAATCTCTGGAGAGTCTGCTGGCAAATTACTTAAGAAGTATGGAAAAAACGTAAGGCTCGCAGATAGTGCCTACCCGAAAGATCAAAACAATGTTTTTTCAGAAATCATTTCGGATAAGGATACGAAACTCGCATTAGAAAAAACACAAGTCATCATAAAGAGTCCTGGAGTTCTTCCAGATCATCCCATATTACTTGAAGCGAATAAGAGAAACATCACTGTCATTTCAGAAATCTATTTAGGCAGATTATTCTTCCAAGGAACACTCATTGGAATTACGGGCACAGATGGAAAGTCCACAACAACAGCTTTAACGCATCATATAATCAAAACACAATTTCCCAAATCACAAGTAGGTGGAAATTTGGGATTAGCATTCACATCTTTTTGTGATGAGGATTTAGACTTAGTTGTTCTTGAACTTTCAAGTTACCAATTAGATGATTCACCTAACTTACATTTAACAAGTTCTTGCATTATCACACTTGCTCCTGATCATTTGGAACGTCACAAAACTATGGAATCTTATGCTTTAGCTAAATGGAAAATTTTGGACCACCAAAATCCAAATCATATATGTATCACACAAACGAGCGTGTTATCACAATTGCCCAATCACCGAACACCATTTAAAGGAAAAATGATTTTATTTGGAGAAAACCAAGATATAAAAATTGCATCTGAATCCAAAATCATTACCACTGAAAAAAATTCCTATGATACAAATTCATTTCAGTTACCAGGTTTCCATAATTTGCAAAATTTGGCAGTGGCAATTGGATTAAGCGAAACTGTAGGTGTTTTGCGGGAAAATATCCAAAAAGCAATTCCAACCTTCACTGGACTACCACATCGTTTCCAAAAGATAAATCAAACAAATTGGAAAAATAAATCATACAAAGAAGTGCAATTTATAAATGATTCTAAATCTACAAATTTCCATAGTATGTTATCAGGCATTAGTGGATATTCGAATGCTACGAAACTTTATCTAATATTAGGTGGAGAACCAAAAAAAGAAAATTTGTATCCATTTTTTGATAGAATTAAGGGCTTAGATGCTGAAATTTTAATCTACGGCAAAGCAAGAGAATATTGGAAAGAAGACTTTGAAATACAAAAAGAAATCAAAGCGGATTTTGTAAATACGATTGAAGATGCCGTCATACACATTAAAGAAAGATTAAAGCCAGATAAAAATATTTGTGTGATTTTATCCCCAGCCTGCGCAAGTTTTGATCAGTACAAAAATTTTTCAGAGAGAGGGGATCATTTTGTTTCTTTGATAGAAACTCACTTCGGAACCTAGTGTTTGTTAGCCTTCCAGTCTTTTGTGCAAAGTTTTTTCATAGACTTTACTTTGTATAAAAATATCCAGAAGATCACCATCGATATGTTGGTCACGCACTTCCATTTTTAAAATATCGAAGGCACGATCCAGTGGCACTGCTTTTTTATAAGGGCGATCTTTGTCGGTTAAAGCATCAAAAATATCTGCTATGGCCATCATTTTCGCTTGTACTGGTATTTCAACAGCTGTTAGACCACGAGGATAGCCACCTCCATTTAATTTTTCATGATGTCCGTGAGCAATGGTCGGTACCATTTTGAGTTCCCTCGTCCAAGGAATTTTACTCAAAAATTGGAAGGTATGTTCTACATGAGATTCGATTTCCCTTCTTTCTTCAAAGTCCAATGATCCCTTTCTTATAGACAAAAATCCAAATTCCTTAGGCATAAGTAAGGAAATTTGATTTCCTTCTGTTGTGAGATAACTCAGTTTCGAAATTTCTTCCAAAAAATTTGAATTTCCTTCTTCTAAAATAGAAGGCTCATTTGATTGGCTGATGACATGCACCATTTCCAAAAGTTTTTCTCTTTCCAATTCGTATTCGAGTTGTATCGATTTTTCAAATTCCGCATAACCAGCATTACCATGCTTTTTTAAATATTCTATTTTTTTCTGAGAAAGTTTTGCCTCAACGTCTTTTACGATAAAATGAAATCTCCAACGGATTAAATCCAATTCGTAGTCTTCTAACTTTTTGGCTTTTACTAATACTTTTTCTCTAACCCCTACCTTTCCAAAATCATGTAAAAGCGAAGCGTAACGTATTTCCTTAATTTGAGACGGATTAAAATGTATATCTTTAAATCGACCAGCACCAATTCCATTCACAGACTCTGCAAGACCTACTGTGTACTGAGCTACTCGAAAGGAATGACCTGATGTAGTCGGGTCTCTGGATTCAATCGCGGACACACTAGCTGTTACAAATCCTTCAAAGAGTGTTTCTATTTCATGAACAAGATTGTTGTTTTGAATGGCAACTGCCGCTTGGCCTGCGACCGCCATTACCAACTCTTCGGAATATTTATCATAATCGAGTACTGAGTCGGACTTTAATTGTTCCAGTGTAAGTTTGGAATGGAAATTTTTTTTCCGATTGATCAGTTGAATGACGCCAACCACTTCATCATGATGATCTTTCATTGGAACAACTAACATTGATTTTGAGTAGTAATTACTCATTTTATCAAAGTCACTATTGAAATGGTATTCTTCTTTTCCTGATAAATCGTAAACGTTTGGAATGTTTAATTGTTTTCCCGTGAATGCCACATAACCAGCGATACTCTTTTTATTTATTGGCAATATAAATTCATCAGAATTTAAGTCGAGAGCGGAAATTTTAAATCTTAGATTTCGCGGATTTCCTTTTTCATCCTTTTCCACAAGATAAAGTGAACCCGAATCTGAATTTGAAATTTCTCTCGCAGAATTTAAAATATCGCGAAGTAATTTCGTGAAATCTTTTTCATTGGCTAGGCTAATACCAATGCGTGTTAGTTTAGAAATTTCATTTGTGGAAACATTGATTCGTTTTTGAAGTTCAAACTTATCAACGATCATTTGAAGATTCATAAATGCATTCATGATGGCTTTTACTAAAAAGATAAGTGGTGCATCATCAGGAACGTTTGTAAAAAATAAATCTTCTTCTATGGATAAGGCTTGGAAGCCAGTATAATCAATGGGTGCACGAACTAGAAAGGCACTCATGACGGAGGGATGCATTTTGAGATATTGATGAAATTCTTTATGTGATTTTTCAAGTTCGCTTCTTGAAATATAAAAAAGTACTTTTGCGATGTTTTGAGATGATTCGAGATCAATCGTTTCCATTTCAGAAACGGATAATACTTTCGCGTTAATTTTTTTAGCGTAGTCAGCTACCTTTCCTGAAAAGTATGGATCATCTGTAATGATATACTTATTCGTGCGGGAACTGTCTTTTATCACAGTAGATTTATCGACCATCTATGATTAGATGTCTATTCTTTTATAAAAAAATTCAATTCTTTCTCTTTTTGGGGAAAAGATACACAAGTGAGGCGACAAGCGCAGAAAGTAAAAAAACGGAAAGTAAAAAAAGTGTCTGCACCCCTAACATCACCAAGGGGGAATGAAACCAATCTTGACTTTTTACCAATAAAAATGGGGAGAAAACAGCAAGGCTAGCAATCAAGCAATTGGGAATAAATAACTCAATCGCTGAATCTGACCAATTTTTATTTGCCAACCAATCCCAAACGAGAGGAACAAAAATACCAATGACAATGGAAATAGGTAAATGTATCCAAATTGATTCCGTCATCGTCAAACCATAAAAAGTCGTAGAACTTAAAATGGCCAATAAAGATACTTTTCGTGAATTGTTACTTTTTCTTGGGACCAAACCAATCCCAATTAGAAAGGATGCAAAAATAATTATAAATTTGGGAAGGTTTAAATAAATAGATTCCGTATTCAAATTGCTAAACGTTGTTAGTAAGGCGAGCGGAAGGCCCAAAAGAAAAATAGAACTATGTTTATTTTCGTGTTCTTGGATCGCCTCTTCTCCCTTAAAAAATACTTCAAAAAACCAAACGATACTCCCACTCACAAGAAAGAGAAAGGAAAATTTTCCTTGGTCCAATACATGAATTTCCGAAAAAACGGATTCCTTTACCAAAAAATATAAAAAAGGAAATAATAATATTCCCAAAATAAGCATGATAAAAACAAAACTAATATTCGTTAACTTTGTTATGACGGAATTTAAAGCCAAAAGAGAAAATCCCAAAAATAAGAATGTGCCATTCAAAAATAGCAAAGTATCACTTTGCGTAAAAAAAGATAAATGAATATTAAAAACGAATCCAATGGATCGAATCACAAACATTACAATGACAAAAAAAGCTGAGTTAAATTCCAAACGATTATAATCTTCTGAAAGATAGTAACTACGAATGACTCCCACTACAAAAAGTATAGAAGAGACGAGGGATAACAAAACCAGATCCGGGTTTATAAAAATTTCATTCATTAGTGTTTATCGCTTAAGGTATATTTTGCGAGGGTATATGGAGGTTCCCCATTTCTATCCAAACTTTGAAAGTTATGATGAAAACCTCGAATGGATTGATAACCAATCAATGTAAACTTTTCAACACCAGGGCGTTTTAATAAAATGCTACGATTGAAAAAATAGAGCACTGGATTTGATTTTAAATATTTCCCTATCTCTTTGAAATGAGGTTGGATTTTATCAAAGGTTTCGTAAATATCTATGGAATTTGCAGCACGAATGATAATGGTTTTTCCTTCCAATTTTGGTATGTTTCTATTTCTAAATAACCATCTTTTGGTGTCATGATAAGAGTCTTCAAAATTTCCTACACCATCGGCAGATATAATTCGAATGTTTGGGAAAGAAAAAAGTGAATCCTTTTTCTCCTGTGGAACTTTTTTGACAAACAATTCAACTTCCGAAGGTAGCTCCCAAAGTATGACTTCCATATTCGGAAAATGATAAGCTACAGATTGTGAGGTGATGCCAGGAACATCAGGATTATTTAAGGCAGGCCCAATATCTATGAAAATTACATTTTGTCCCCGATCAAAAGATTTATTTGAAGGAAACACGGTAGTCTTAAGATAAGCAAGAGCTGGGGAGCCAAAAAAATCTTTCTCCATTAGATCTCTCAAAAATTCATTTGTATCTTCTAATCTATTTTCGTATGTACGGGCTCGTATTTCTTCTTCCTGTCCGGAAAAAACATAACGACCTGTATACGACTTGATGATATTAGATTCCAATTCGGAAAACTCATCTGCATTTGGCCAAATAAAAAATTCTGGGTGCAGATAGCCTTCCACGATCAATTCGAAATTTGAATCGAGAGACACAATCTCCGAGTAAGGTGTTATACGAGTATATTGTTTATAATATGATTCAGAAATATCCTTACTCTCTTTGATTATAAATACTTTAGAAAGATTAAACAAAGCATTCCTATAATAAATTTTATTCTCAATAGGTAATAGAGATTTTGCGGAAACAATTTCTTCCCAAATCCCTTGGGCAAGATTGAAATTTTTTAATTGGAACTCACTTGCTCCCAATAAATTCAAAATACTAAAATTCAAATCATGATTGGTCAAATTTTCTTCAAAGAGTATAGATCTAGACTTTTGCGCATAATAAATAGCAGAATGAAAGACCCGCATAGAATATTCTAATTTTGCCAAATTATAATAAAATACTGCCTTCTGAAATGGATTAAAATTATTTATATGTGGTTCTAATTTAAAAAATTCATTTAAAGCTACTTCTTTTTGTTCAAGTTCAGCGAGCAAGAGTGCATATGAAAATTGATTTTCAAAAAATGGTTTTATGTTTTCAAATTGTAAAGTCTCAAACATCAATTTGGCTGAGTTGAGATAAAAAAGTGCCTCTTCCTTTTTTCCATTTTTTAATAAATAAATACCTATTTTAGAAAGGCACCTTGCATAATCCAAATCATACACATGACCTTGGATTTCTCTTTCTTTTCTTGCAATTTGAAAGAAATCTACCGCCATACTCTCTTCATTGGCAAGCATGTATGATTCTGCTATTTCATAGGCTAACAGATAATCAAAAGGACTCACATCAAATTTATTTTCATTCCATTCCTTCCAAATATCTTTGTAGCTGGAAAATGGTTTCAAAAGTAAATCCAATTTCAAAGTTTCATATTTTAAAAATTTTGATTTTGGTTTTGCTTTGGATAATAAATTAAGTGCATTATACTTTTCTAATGTAGTTTTATCCGAACTTTGGGATGATTTATAAACAAGATATTCAGATGCAGAAAGTACATCTGGGTTTAAATCTAATTGTGGTGGATTCCATACGGGAACCAAATACAAATACCGATTGAGACGAATTTTCTCATCCAACATATTTAGGTATGCTTTCGTTATCAGAATTGGCGCATTTCCAATTTCTGCCCAAGATACCTTTAGCACCGAACCCGTGTATGTTTTATGAAATTTTTGGAAGGAGATACTGGGAGTAAATAAAATTTGTTCGGGTTCAAATTGCACAGAACCAGAAAATATAACATCTGCTTTTGATAGAATATCGGTTGATTGCGATTTATTTTCTTCTAAAACCACAAGACCAGACATCTTTCTGAACTCATAATTTACGAGCGCTGAAAGAGCTTTAATATCTAATTCATTTCCACTCGATGAATTGTAACTTAATGTTGTGAATGAAATTTTTGGGATATTTGCTGGGCTATTGTATGCTTTTGGTTGAGATTCTTTTTTGATCGCATCCTGAATTGAATAGTATAGCGGAGCGTATGCGACAGCCGCAAGGAGTAGAATGGTGAGGAGTGAGTTTTTTTGAAAGGAAGACAATGATTTTGATAATTCTAAAAATATTGATTTGACCCAATATCTTTAGAATTTTGCAAAACTCAAGGAAAAAATGGGGGTCACCCCCCACCTATTATCGTTTGAGACCGAGAACTTCTTGGATCATTTGGTCGGAAGTTACGATGGTTCTAGAATTTGCCTGGAACCCGCGTTGTGTCACAATCATATCTGTGAATTGGTCCGATAGGTCTACGTTTGACATTTCAAGTAAACCCGCATTGATTTTTCCTCTCCCTTGCGAACCAGCTTCACCAATATTTGGCTCACCAGAGTTCATAGAAAAACTATACATAGTATCGCCTTCTTTGTTGAGTCCAGCTGGGTTTGTGAAATTTGCCATTGCAATTCGTGCCAGTGGTTGTCTCACTCCATTCGAAAAAACACCTGTAACCGTTCCGGTATTATCGATAGAAAAAGATTCCATGTATCCCATCGCATAACCATCTTGCTTCACAGCTTTTGTCGTGAAATCAGATGAAAATTGTGTAATGCCACCGACAAGTCCCGCTTCACCCAAATTCAAACTAAATTTTTGTTCCGCTGGATTTCCAGGTAGTCGAAACGATACATTTGCTTTCAGTTTGCCAGTCGTTTGCGAATCCACTCCATCCGATACAGAAATGATTTTTCCATCTGGCGTAAAAGACACTTCTAATTCATTATTGCCTGAAACTTGTGTGTTCTCACCACCAGTCCCACTAACATCTACTGAAAGTTGAGACGATTCATCCAAATTCATTCTCATTTTCCAAACATTTTCACGTAATTTATAGAATTCTACGCCTAGTTGACGGGTATTGCCTTGCTCATCATAAACATTAATGCTTGTAATATGACCTCTTCTTTGACGAGGGTCTGGATCATTTATATATCTTTTGATATCATCTTCTGTTGCATCTGGTGGAACAGCGGGAACATTTGCATTAAGATTGGATTGAAAATCCACATTCTGAGTCGCCCGAGCCGGTTCTTTAGAATACAATGGTATTACAATATCTTCAACTGATCCAGCTGAATTAATATATTTATTTCCAGTATCATCAAGTCGAGAGTTCCAACCTTGCACCTTTAGTCCGTTTGCTGGATTCACATAATATCCATTCTTATCAACGTTAAAGGCACCAGCTCTAGTATAAAAAGATTTGTCTCCATCTTTAACGACAAAAAATCCTTCTCCCGAAATTGCTATATCAGTATTTTTACCTGTAGTTTGGAGGGCACCTTGGGTCATGATTTTATCAATAGCTGCAATAAGTGAACCGAGTCCAACTTGTTTTGGGTTAGTTCCCCCGATATTTTCTTTGGGTTCGGATGCACCTTGTAACTCTTGTGAGATCATGTCTTGAAAAGTAACTCGTTCTGTTTTAAAACCATGAGTATTTACATTCGAAATGTTATTACCTATAACATCCATTCTCACTTGGTGATTTTTTAATCCGGATACTCCGGAGTAAAGCGATCTCATCATATATTTATCCCTCTTTTACCTTATCGTCCTTTTCTGATTAATCCTTATAAGCTTCTTGTTTACTGAGTGTATTATTTGGAATTTCTGGAAGTTTCAATTCTTGCGATTTTGAATTGATTGGTTCAGAAATTGTCTCAGTTTTTGGCAATGTTTGCAATGGTGCTGGAACAGATTGCCTTTGTGGTTCTTGTTGAATTTTCAATAATTCCGGATCAGATATTAAATTCAACTTACTAACATCTATCATGCGACCACTGACTCGCACATAGGTTTTTCCTTCATTATCAAACATGATAGCTCCAGCAATCCCAGTAACATCTTCGCCAGTCACTAAATCGGGTCCAGAAACCATTTTCCCGACAACCGAATAACTTTGCTTAGATTCCATCCTTTGTATACCCGATGAAATGTTTTTCATTTGTTCTAACGATGAAAATTGGGCCATTTGTGCAATGAAGTCTTTATCTTGCACCGGATTTGTAGGATCTTGGTGAGAAAGTTGAGTGAGTAACAACTTTAGAAAGTCATCTTTACCTAACTCTTTTTGTTTTTCTCTAATCTCAATTCCCTTCAATCCACTCTTCTCTTCTTTGTCCATTTGATCTAAATGTTTACGAATGTTGAATGTTTTTTCATTATCGAGATAACGACTTCGTACTGCATTTTGACTGGATAAATCTTGTATTGAATCAGGCATCTTATTTCCTTTATGCGAACACTTCAAGTCCGCGAGATTTAACTTCCGATCGCGGTTCTGGATTGGATTCAGAATCATCTTCGGAAATTTCCCGTGAAATGGAATTGGTTTCTATTTCTTCAGCAAATGAATGTTGATTGAATTTTTTATCTGCCAATGTGGAACCAGTATTATCCCAAACATCAACTAACAAAGATTCCAGAGTTAATCCAGATTCTTTTAAATTTTCTGTCAATTTGGCAATTTCACTAGTTAAAAGAGCTTTCATTTCTTCTGAGTCGACAATCAGCCTACCTTCTACCTTTTCGCCATCTACTGTTACGCGAAGAGATAAACGACCATACTCTTTAGGATTCATAATGATTTCAGCAGTGGATTTGCCATTTTGGACAATATCAAAACGAGCTTGTTTTACAAGGTCATCTAAATTCTTTTGTAAGTCTTGTTTTGAAGGTAAATTGGACTTTTCTAATTTTACATTTTCAGTGTTACGATTAGAAATTTTTGATTCCCCAGCGAAAGAAAAACCATCTCTATTGGAACTCTGATTTTTATTTCCAGAACCCGCCGAACTCTCTTCTTTTTGTTGTCCTTGCGTTAAAGAAATAGAATTTACTAATATAGCTTCATCTTTGGATTTAGGTTTTTCGTTACTAGGAGATTGTTTTTGATCTAGTTTGGCAAATTCACGATCCTTTACACCTAGGCTTCGTATCATTTTTTCATTTGTGACGATTGAATCTATATTTGAATTGTTGTTAGATTCTTGTTTATCATTCACTTTTGCTAGAGATTTCTTTCTGGAAGGAATCTCTGCTTCGAAGGAAACTACCTTTGAATTGTTGGAAAATGTTTGTCTTTGTTCTTGGACATCGCGATTTTGATGTTCTTGTTTGTTTATATCAATTGAATTAGTTGATATGTTTATTTTATTTTTCGAAGTATCTTTGTCTGATTTTTCGTTTTTTTGTTTTATCTTTGCGAAGTCACCATAGATCACATTTTCTTTTCTCATTTCAATTTTGTGATTATTAAAATGTAATGATGTATCTATACCTTTTCCCGAATCTTCTCGTTTGGGAGGTTGTATTTCAGTATGATTCGGTTTAATCTCTCTTTTCTCTTTTTTAAAAAATGATTCTGCAATTTTTTTGGCATCATCGATAAAGTTAGTTGCTTCTTTCGTTTGCCCTGCATACAATTTGTCATTTGATTTTATCATGGCAAAAGGAAGGCCGACCCTATCGTTTTTTCCTTCTGATTCTAACTTATGTTTTTCATTTTTTAAATTTTGAAAGGATTGAATGTTATTAAAAAATTCAGTTCCATAAAAATGCAAATTGTCAAATTTTTCTTCGACTTCCTCTTCTTCTAACGTAGAGACATCATCATGATTTTCTATTTCATTATTATCGAGGTTTGACTCAGATTTGATCTCCAAATCTTCATTATCCTTGTTAGATTCTTCTTTGCTAACATTAGATAAAGGCTGATAAACTTCCAGCTTTTGGATGGAATGGGAATTGGTTTCCACACTCTTTGGAGATTCAATATTTTGGACTAAACTATTGGATTCTTGTTTTAAAAAATCACTGAATTTCGTTACCTGTGTTTCAGAAGGTTTAATACCATCTAACATAGGTAACTTTAAATCAAAATTCAATAGCTTGTTTGGGTCCCGAGAAATGTTCATGGGAAATCTCCTTACAAACTAAGAATCGAACTTCCACAGAATTCCTTGAGACATTTATCTTCTTTCCTTTACGGAGTATGTCTCATTAGAGAAATATTATCAAAAATCAGCAGATTTAATTTGGTATGAAATACAAAGAATAGATTGACTTAGCCCGATTGTTTGAAAAAATTGTACAAATATCCAATAAATTGGACAAATACTTCGATTTATTGTAAAAATAAGAGGACAAATGGACAAATATACAGAAAAAAGTCAGTTTTTCAGGTTTTCCACAAGAGCTTTGTCTATGTTAGTCATTTGTCTCATTTTTATTTCACTTCCCCTATTTTCAGAGACAAGTCTACTGAATGTCTCCTTTGATCCCACGCGCGAATTGTATGATGAATTGAATCAAAAATTTTCCGAGACTTGGAAATTAAAAACAAAAGAAGAAATCAAGATACAACAATCACACGGTGGATCTGGCAAACAAGCAAGATCGGTCATTGATGGTTTGCAAGCAGATGTAGTCACATTGGCACTCGCTTTCGATATCGATAACATTGCCACCAAATCTACATTAGTTGAAAAAAACTGGGAAAAACAATTTCCAAACTCCTCTGTTCCTTATTACTCGACGATCATTTTTTTGGTCCGTAAAGGAAATCCAAAACAAATTAAAGATTGGGATGATCTCATTAAACCAGGTGTTAGCATCATCACTCCAAATCCAAAAACATCTGGTGGTGCTCGGTGGAATTATTTGGCCGCCTATGGATTTGCTAAGCGCAAATTCAATTCTGAAGACAAAGCAAGAGAATTTATAAAGAAAATATATCAAAATACATCTATTTTGGATACTGGGGCCAGAGCTTCCACTACGACTTTCGTGAAACGAGGGATAGGTGATGTTCTTATTTCTTGGGAAAATGAAGCGGAACTTGCAATTGCTGAATCAAATAAAAATGGTAAAGCTGATTTTGAAATTGTTTACCCAAAAGAAAGTATCAAAGCTGAAACACCGGTTGCAATTGTCACAGGGGTGGCAAAGAAAAAGGGTACATTACTTATAGCAAAAAGTTATCTCGAATTTTTATATACGAAAGAAGGCCAAGAAATTGTTGCTAAACATTTTTTTCGCCCAATAGACGCTTCTGTATTTAAGAAACATAGTTTAAAATTTCCTAATATTAAACTTTTCACCATTCATGAAATTGAGGGCAATTGGTCAGATACTCATAAAAAACATTTTTCCGATGGTGGATTATTTGATTTAATTTATGTGAATTCGAGCAAAAAATAAAAATGGTTTCGATCCAAACAAAACCTTATACAAAAGTTCATTTTGGTTTAAGTTTAGGAATTACTGTATTCTATCTTAGCCTAATGGTGGTTATTCCTCTTCTCGGATTGTTTTTTTCCACCGCGAAAATTGGGATCACTGGTATTTTTGAAGTTTTTACTGAAGATCGCATACGTGATGCCCTATATTTAAGTTTTTATGTGGGTTTTGTTTCTGCCATTATCAATATGTTTATCGGATTCACCTTTGTTTGGGTTTTGGTTCGTTATGAATTCCCTGGTAAAAAATTAATTGATACTTTGGTGGATTTACCTTTTACATTGCCGACAGCCGTTGCAGGGATTGCCTTGACTACCATTTACTCACAAAATGGCTGGATTGGAAAACTATTTGAACCTTTAGGTATTAAAATTGCTTATACACCAACCGGGATCATCATTGCTCTCGTATTTATCGGTTTTCCCTTTGTCGTCAGAACCGTACAACCCGTGTTAGAAGATTTGCCCAAGGAATTGGAAGAAGGTGCAAGATGTCTCGGAGCCACACCTTTCACGACTTTTAGAAAAGTTATCTTTCCTGAACTCTGGCCTTCAATTCTATCAGGGACGGGCATGGCTTTTGCGCGGGGGATCGGTGAATATGGAAGTGTTGTATTTATTTCAGGCAATATACCTGGAAAAACAGAAATCCTACCACTTCTCATTATCACCAAACTCGAACAATACGAGTATGCAAAGGCGACTGGTATCGCCGTTGTCATGTTAGTGATTTCATTTTTAATTATGTTTTTGATTAATATCTTACAAAATCGAGCTTCAAGGAGATTGGCATGAACATAAAAACATTTTCATTCACCAAATGGCTCTTAATATTTATAGTTTATTTTTTTACTGCAATCATACTTATTTTGCCAATAGTAACTGTATTTCAAGAAGCCTTGGCAAACGGAGTGGATGGTTATCTTAATGCTCTAAAGGACGAAGATACTATATCTGCATTTTTACTTACAATTAAGGTTTCCGCTATTGCAGTCCCCGCCAATACTTTGTTTGGTTTTCTTGCAGCTTTTACTGTTACCAGATTTAATTTTCCGGGAAAAAACACGATCCTTACAATTATTGATTCTCCTTTTGCGGTATCGCCTGTGATTTCAGGTTTGATTTTTCTTTTGATCTTTGGCAAACAAGGATGGATGAGTGATACCTTAGAACAATTTGATATCCAAATAGTTTTTAACACACCAGGTCTTGTCATTGCCACTATGTTTATCACTTTACCATTTGTGGCGAGAGAACTGATTCCACTGATGCAAAGTCAGGGTAAGGAAGAAGAAGAAGCGAGCCTCTTACTCGGTGCCAATTTTTTCCAAACCTTAAAAAGAGTTATTTTACCCAATGTCAAATGGGGTCTGTTATATGGAATTATTCTTTGTAATGCGAGAGCCATGGGAGAATTTGGTGCTGTGTCTGTTCTTTCGGGACACATACGTGGCAAAACAAATACATTGCCCTTGCAAATAGAAATGTTGTACAATGAATATAATTCTGTTGGTGCTTTTACAGCTGCTTCATTATTAGTATTCTTATCATTTTTAACATTGTTTCTAAAACTTTTAATGGAAAAAAATATCCAAAAAAAATAATATCATGTCCATCGAAATAAAAAACATACACAAAAACTTTGGCTCCTTTGAAGCTCTATCAAATGTTAATATCAACATTGAACATGGGAAGCTCGTTGCCCTACTCGGCCCAAGTGGCAGTGGCAAAACTACCTTACTTAGAATTATAGCAGGATTGGAAACACCTGACTCTGGTGAGGTGATTTTTCATGACAACAACAATCAATCGTCAAAACTTAGCAATGGAGATGTTGGGTTTGTATTCCAACATTATGCTCTGTTTCGACATATGAATATTTTCGAAAATGTTGCATTCGGATTGAAAGTTAGGCCTAAAAAAATTCGACCTTCAAATAAAGAAATTGAAGAGAAAGTGAATTCTCTTCTAAAATTGGTCCAATTAGAAAATTTTCAAAAAAGATATCCTAGTGAATTGTCGGGAGGCCAAAGACAAAGAGTAGCTCTTGCTCGTGCATTGGCCATTGAACCAAAATTTTTATTATTAGATGAACCATTTGGGGCCTTAGATGCCAAAGTAAGAAAAGAATTAAGAACTTGGTTACGGCGGTTACACGACGAAATTCATATAACGAGCGTTTTTGTAACGCACGACCAAGAGGAAGCCTTAGAAGTAAGCGATTCTATAGTTATTCTTCGATCCGGAAAAGTCGAACAAATTGGTAGCCCTGATGAAGTATATAACAAACCAAAAACTCCATTTGTTTTTCACTTCCTTGGAGATGTAAATTTATTTCACGGTCGCATCCAAGAAGGCAAAGCCATTGTCGGCAATATGGATGTGGATTCTCAAGAGCTAACAGGCATTTCTGATACTACTGCGGTCGCCTATGTTCGCCCATACGATGTAGAAATTGTTCGCACAAAAGACCAAGGTATACCCGCTGAAATTCAATACATTCATTCAACAGGTAGAAATGTACGAGTGGAATTGAAACGTTTGGATACGGGTACTTTAATTGAATCTGTTTTGGAACAAGAAGTATTTCGCGAAATGAATTTACTTCCAGGTGAGAGTGTTTTTTTAAGAATCAAAAAAGCGAAAGTATATGTGGATGATTTCTCGATCTAAACCAATCGAAGATGGAATTGTTAGATAATAACCAATATAGTTTACAGAATATACAATATAGAACACATTGATAAGGGAAATACTATGACAATCACAGAAACACAAAATCTAAACTCTGAACTAGCGGATCTCTCCTTAGATAAGTGTCTTTTGAAAATTGATGAGATGTATGGAAAAAAGGCAGTCTTTACCACGAGTTTCGGTTTAGAAGACCAAGCCATAACACATGCTATATTTACACAAAACCTCTCGATTCGGGTGGTGACTTTAGATACAGGCCGTTTGTTTCGAGAAACGTATGAACTGCACAGAAACACATTGTTACGTTATAACAAACAAATTGAAACTTATTTTCCACAAGCCTCTGATCTCGAACCATTTTTATTAAAAAATGGACCAGATTCTTTTTATTCATCCATTGAACAGAGAAAGGAATGTTGCCATATTCGAAAAGTAATTCCCTTAGAACGAGCGCTTGTTGGTGCTAAAATTTGGATTACAGGAATTCGCAGTGAGCAATCAGGTAACAGAAGTGATATGCCAAAAGTAGAACTCGATTCTGCGAAAAATATCCATAAAGTTCACCCTATTCTAAACTGGACTTGGGAAAACACTTGGGATTATATACGTAGTAACAATATTCCTTACAACACATTACACGACAAAGGTTATCCAAGTATTGGTTGCGCTCCTTGCACCCGCGCGATTGAACCAGGTGAAGATTTTAGAGCTGGTCGATGGTGGTGGGAAAATGAAGATACCAAAGAATGTGGTCTCCACTGGGTTGATGGAAAACTTACACCCAAAAAGGCAAAATAAATTATGAATACATATAAAAAACTATCCCACTTACAACAGTTAGAAGCCGAATCAATTTATATCTTAAGAGAAGTGGCGGCCCAATTTGAAAGGCCAGCACTTTTATTTTCAGGAGGAAAAGATTCAATCACATTAGTTCATTTAGCTTTGAAAGCATTCCGTCCTGGTAAATTTCCTTTTCCACTCGTGCATATAGACACAGGTCACAATTTTCAAGAAGCACTCGATTTTAGAGACCATTTGGCTGAGAAAATTGGTGAAAAGTTAATCGTACGCTATGTTCAAGATTCAATAGACCAAGGTAAAGCTGTCGAAGAAAAAGGAAAATTTCCCAGCCGAAATGGAATTCAGACAGTTACCTTACTCGATACCATCGCCGAATTTAAGTTTGATGCTTGTATTGGTGGAGCACGCCGGGATGAGGAAAAAGCCAGAGCTAAAGAAAGGGTATTTTCCGTAAGAGATGAGTTTGGTGGCTGGGATCCGAAATTACAAAGGCCAGAACTTTGGAATATATATAATGGCAAAATTCATGTAGGTGAAAATGTAAGAGTTTTCCCAATTAGTAATTGGACTGAACTTGATGTTTGGGAATACATTCGAACAGAAAATATTGAACTTCCATCTTTATACTTTTCCCACAAACGAGAAATAGTTTGGAGAGAAAATGTTGTTTTTCCCGTTTCCAAATTTATCACACTTGATGCGAGTGATAAGGTAGAAGAAAAAACAGTTCGGTTTAGAACCGTAGGCGATATGACTTGCACAGCGGCCGTTGAGTCAGAAGCGAATCACATAGACGACATTATACGAGAAATTCAAGTTTCAAGAACAACGGAACGTGGCTCTAGGTTAGACGACAAAAGATCTGAGGCCGCCATGGAAGAAAGAAAACGTGGAGGTTATTTTTAATGGATATGTTACGATTTATCACAGCAGGAAGTGTGGACGACGGAAAGTCTACATTGATCGGGCGATTGCTTTATGATAGTAAATCTGTATTCCAAGACCAACTTGATGCGCTAGAAAGAGCAGAACAAGTGAACGGCGAAATCAACTTAGCTTTGTTAACCGATGGTCTCAAAGCAGAAAGAGAACAGGGAATCACGATAGATATTGCATATAAATATTTCTCCACCCCAAAAAGAAAATTTATCATAGCGGATGCACCAGGACATATCCAATATACCAGGAATATGGTGACGGGTGCCTCTAACTCAGACTTAGCGATCATCCTCATTGATGCACGTAAGGGGGTGATTGAACAAACTTATCGTCACTCTTATATAACATCCTTATTGCGAATTCCCTACGTTGTGGTCTGCGTCAATAAAATGGACTTAGTCGAATTTTCAGAAGCTAGATTTGAAGAAATTAAAAAACAATACTTAGAATTTGCCAAAGATCTAAACATTAAATCTATCGAATTTTTGCCTATCTCCGCATTACGAGGAGACAATGTTGTTGATCAATCTAAAGATATGCCTTGGTGGAAAGGAAAAACCTTGCTCGGATTTTTAGAAGAAGTAGAAATTGAATCTAAAGAAGAAGAAACTCATCCTCGTTTCCCAGTACAATATGTGATTCGTCCGCAAACTACGGAGCATCACGATTACAGAGGTTATGCGGGGCAGATCCGTAGTGGGGAATTTAAAGTTGGTGACGCTGTTACTGTATTACCTTCTGGATTAAAATCAAAGATCAAAAAAATTGATAGTTATGAAGGAAATTTAACTATAGCGCATGCTCCTATGTCGATCACGATCCTACTTGAAGATGATATCGATGTCAGTCGGGGTGATATGATTGTCCCTTCAAATAATGAACCAAAAGTATCACAAGACTTATCAGCGGATATTTGTTGGATGGATGCAAAGCCTTTGTTAGTTGGAAATAAGTATTTATTTCGTCAAACCACCGGAGCCGTAAAATCTGCGGTAAAAGAAATTAGTTTTCGTGTAGATACACAAACTCATAATAAACTAGATGTTACAAATTTAGAATTAAATCAGATTGGTAGAATTGTTATCCGAACTGCAAAGCCTATCGCCTACGATTCTTATGCGGAAATCAGAGGGACTGGAAGTTTTGTCTTAGTAGATGAAGGTACAAATCAAACCGTAGCCGCTGGGATGTTACTATAAGAAGAAATCGTATCTATAATATCATGAATACGATTTAATATTTAATTTAATTAATACTATCAATTTAAGAATTAAAGTTAATTTCAAAGAACAATTTTGAGTACATTTTATACAAAGATTTTATTTTGAAATTTACTTCTAAGTATAAATTTACCTGTAGTCTATATACTTAGAAGTAACATCTGACTATTTAAGAATTCCTGATTTATAAATAAAATCACCAAAAGATTCTTTGGCATTGCGTTCTTTCGAAAACTTTCCGAGTAATAAATCAAGTTCATTTAATATTTGTTCTTCGGTGAGATTGTCTTTAAATTTTTGGTTCAATCTAGTCCCTTCCCAATCGGCACCGAGATGAAGGTTGTATTTTCCGTATGCAGTACCTACAAGCCCAATCTCAGCAATGTACGGTCTAGCACAGCCATTGGGACAACCTGTCATTCGAATGGTGATAGGTTCATTCTTCAGACTATATTTCATTAAGATACCTTCTATCTTATCAACAAGAGTTGGTAGATATCTTTGTGCTTCTGCTAGTGCCAAAGGACAAGTGCTAAGCGCGACGCAAGCCATAGAATTTTTTCTTATCGGTGAGGCTTCAAGAGTCTTTTTTGTAATTCCATATTTGTCCAGAATTGATTCGATTAAGGTTTTATCTTTTGGAAGGATATCTGACAAAATCAAGTTTTGATTGCAAGTAAATCGAAACATAGCTCGTCTAGTTTTCGAAACTTCTAAAAGTGCAGTCTTTAATAAATAATCCGCTTCATCCAATACTCTGCCGTTTTCTACGAACAAAGTATAATGCCAGTTACCTGCTTTATCTTGCATCCAACCGAATTCATCGGTTCTTGTATTAAACTTAAAATCTTTTGGAGGTAAAAATGTAATTTCTGATCTCTTTTCAACTTCTTTTTTATAAAAGTCTACACCTACACGGTCCAAAGTATATTTCAAACGAGAGAGTTTTCTATCTTCTCGATTTCCATAATCTCTTTGAACTGTTACAATTTCATATACTACTTTTAAAATATCTTTTTTGGGCACATAACCAATCACAGTTGCCAAACGAGGATACGTCTCAGTATTTCCATGAGTTGTTCCGAGGCCACCACCGATTGCTACATTAAATCCCTTCAACTCATCATTTTCGATAATAGCGATAAGTCCGATATCATTTGTAAACACATCCACGTCGTTATGTGGTGGAATTCCAATCGCAATCTTAAATTTTCTTGGAAGGTAAATATCTTTGTACAATGGATCAACTGGCTCTTCTTTTTCCGCCAATTGTTTTTCATCTAACCAAATTTCATAATAAGCTCTTGTTTTTGGAAGCAAATTGCGACTAATTTCGCCCGCATAACTAAAGACTTCTTTGTGTAATGGTGACGCAGTAGGATTTGAAGTACAAGTAACATTCCGATTCACATCACCACAAGCCGCGATAGAATCCAAAAAAACTTGATCAAAGGCTTTGATCGTTGGCTTGATTTGGGTTTTTAAAATTCCATGTAATTGTACTGTTTGGCGAGTTGTAATTTTAATTGTACCAGTGGAATTTTCGCCCGCAACATTGTGAAGTGATTCCCAATGCACAGGTCCAATCATACCACCAGGAATTCGCAAACGGATCATAAAAGAATGCAAACGATCTAATTTTTTCTCTGTTCTTTCTTCGCGTCGGTCCCTATCATCTTGTTGGTACATACCATGAAACTTTAACAAAAGTTGGTCGTCAGATCTAAGTGATCCAGTATGTTCATCTTTTAAACTTTCTATCATTGTGCCACGTAATCCGCGGCTTTGTCTTTTTACTCTTTCAGCAAGTGTTTCTTTTTTTTCAGGGGTAGACATATGATAACCTTAATATACATCCTTCTTGTATCGACCAGCTTCTTCCAATGTGCTTAGGAAATCTTCCGTTGATTGGTTGGTTTCAAAAGTGCGTTTTTCTAATATTTGTAGGAGTCTCTTTTCGACATCTTTACTCATTGGATCTTTGGAACCGCAAACATATATATAAGCTCCATCTTTGATCCAATTTAATAATTCATCTGCATTTTCTTCCATACGATCTTGGACATATACTTTCTGTTTGGTGTCTCTAGAAAAAGCAGCATTTAGCTTCTGTAAGATGCCCGTTTCCATTAATTGCAAAAATTCTGATTGGTAATAGAAATCAGAAACAAAATTTCTTTCTCCAAAAAATAACCAATTTTTTCCCGAGGCTCCATCAGCATCTCTTTCCCATAAAAAGGAACGAAATGGCGCAATCCCAGTGCCAGGACCAATCATTATTAAATGTGCGTCTGGAGGTGGAAGTCTGAAATTCGGATTTTTCTGAATATAAAACGAAACTGCTTCTCCTTCATCAAAGGCAGAAAGGTATCCAGAACATAGACCTTCTTTTTTACCCAATTTTGTTTCAATGTCTACTTCTGCGACAGTTAGGTGGATTTCATTTTCACCGTGTGATTTCGGTGAGGAGGCTATGGAATAGTATCGCGGTACCATTTGCTCCAAAATTTCAAAAACTTTTTCTGAAGGAGTATTTTGATTGAGTGGATAATCGGTTAATAAAACATCTAAATCGACATTTTTCAGATCTATCGTTTTACCTACTAGGTCTCCATATTTTTGAATCACTCTGGCTGGTAAATTTCGTATCGATACTTTATTTTTTAGTAAATCTTCCGCCATCCAAGTTTCATTCGCAAACACGATCCGATCTTCTTTACCTAATTTCAATAAACTTAGAATTTGATTTACGTCTTGCGTCGTATTTTTTGGAAAAAACCCAGCACTATCGCCGGGTTCATATTCTATAGCTTGAGGAGTTATGATTTCAATATGCCTAGTCGATTTACTAGCACCTATATCATTTAACACTATATTGGCGCTAACTTTACCTTGATAAACTATTCGTTTATTGGAAGTTGGTTTTGCCACACTTTGAACGTTCTGCGTTTGGCCATTGGATATACTCACTTGGCCAAAACTTGTTACAAGAGATTGAAACCAAGGGATAGCAACTGTATCAATATCCAAATCACATTTCCCGAGAGGAATGATACGGTTTCCACCAAGATTGTTTAAGAGTGAATCAACATCTTCTCCCGTTTTACAAAAAAGAGGATATGATGTATCACCTAATCCTAACACAGCGAAGTTTAGATTTTCAAAATGAGGTGTCCGATTTTTAAGAGATTCGACAAAATTTTTCGCACTAGCTGGAGGATCTCCATCTCCGTGGGTCGCAATGATTACGATAAGATTTTTTTCGGAGTCAAATTCATTTGCTTTATACGTTTCGGTATTTTTTAATTTTACGTTGTGGCCAGCATCTTTTAATTTTTTAACAAAGGAAGTGGCTAACTTTTTGGCATTGCCAGTTTCTGTCCCATAAACAACTGTCAGCTGAAGACTACCTCCACCGGTAAGAGCAGAAGTTGTTACCGTAGTGGGAACAACTCTCTCACTGGGCACATCCGACGGAATGCTGGAAAGGGTTCCAGGCATTGGTTGCATCATAGCAGATAAATAGCCGTTCATCCAGACCCATTCATCTTTTGTGGATTCTTTTAAGAGCTGAAAAAACCTGTTCCGTTTTTCATCAGAGAGCATGTTTGGTTATCGTTCCTTTGACTTTTATGTGTCGTTTCCAGCAATGAGTTGAAAGAACTCAAAATTTCCAGTAAAACGTCCAAAAAGTCCGATAAATTGAACGATCGACCCCGTAAACGTACAGGTAAACCAAAAAACTGCCTGATTTGTAAAAAATATTGTCCATTTATCTAATTTTTCGTTACTTTTTAGGACAACGTCAAAACAAAACCATTCCCATTTCAAGAGAAACTCTTGACGATTCCAAATTACAATTCAGGTTCAATAGAGATGCCTTCCCTACTTAAAGATTCTACTTTTGTGTCCTTTGTGAGTGGCGGACCTGGTCCTTTGGATCTATTGACATTACGTGGACTTGAACGCATCAAAAATGCCCAAGTGATTCTTTACGATGCCCTACTCGATCCTGATTTTTTGACCATTTTCCCAAACGATGCGATTTGCCTGTATGTAGGCAAACGCGCAGGTCTTCATTCTAGAACACAAGATGAAATCAATCAGTTACTTTTATTTTATGCTATGGAAGGAAAAAGAATTGTTCGGCTAAAAGGGGGAGATGCTACCATCTTCGGCAGATTAGGTGAAGAGATACAAATCCTCAAAGAAAATCATATCAATTTTGAAATCATACCAGGGGTGAGCTCTGTGACTGCAGGAATCAGTAGCATACAATCATCACTTACACTCAGAGGAATCTCTCGCCAAATCATAATTCTTGATGGGCATACTATTCTGGAAGATAACAGGAGTTGGGTGGGTATGGAAAATTTTCTCGGAACCATAGTCATTCTAATGGGTACACAAAAAATAAAAGAACTTTCTATGATACTTATCTCAAAAGGAATTCCTGAAAATACGCCCATTGCTTTGGTTGAAAATGCATCGAGCCATATTTCATCTGCGAATTTTTTCACACTTAGAGAAGCGAGCCTAAATAGTTTTGCTAAAAGTAGCACAGGACCTGGAATTTTGTATGTAGGTGAAGCGCTACGGTCTGCCATGGAAGAATTGAAATTAGATGACAAAACGATATCCAGCCTTTCTTAACCTCAAAGATGCAAATGTACTCATTGTAGGTGGTGGACTTGCCTGTCTTGAAAAACTGACTGGGTTAGAAAATACCGAAGCAAATATAAGTATCATTACAATCGAACTAAATCCAGAAGTTAAAAAATTTGTAGAAAATAAAACTAACATAACGACAATAATACGAGAAGTCAAGGATGTTGATTTAGAAAACCGCGATTTGATATTTCTTGCGACAAACAATTCAGAAATCAATGCAAAATTTAGAAAGGTAGCAAATCAGTTAAAGATTTTGACAAATTCCGTAGATGATCCAAACAATTGTGATTTTTATTCAGCTTCACTCATTGATTTAGGTTCAGTGTCTTTTGCCATTTCCACCGATGGGAAATTTGCAGGACTAAGTGCCGCCTTACGTAAATTATTCGAAGAAATTATGCCCTCAGAAGATACAGAACTGTTTCAAAAAATTTATGAGATGCGCGCGGGTTTAAAAAAACGAATCCCCGATATGAATGAAAGAAAAAAAGTTTTAAAAGATATTATATTTAATTTAGAATCAAAATATTTTAATAAAGAATAATATCTCAACCATCTTTTATTCTAAAAATACTTCAATAGTTCAAAACCTAAGGATTAAAATAAATACAATTGGTCATCAATTTGTTTTTTATTTTTTTTAGTTTTTGTCCATAACTTCTTATAATTAAATCTTTCATTTGAAAATTTTTGTATCAGCGCTATTGGATTTTTTGTACCATCATTTAACCAGCGCAAGTATTCATTTTTCTCTATGAGTGCTGGTTGACGATGATGAATTTCACTTATTTTTTGATTGGCTTCTGTCGTGATGATCACAAAACAATCATTTTTTTTTCCGAAAGAATCTACATAAACTATGTCCAATCCAGCAAACGCGAATACTTCGTTATGTGAAGGGAAGATTTCATATTTTTCCGTCGTGAATGGATCTACTTCTTTCCATTCAAAGTAGGATGTCACTGGAATTAGTATGCGTTTTTGATGTATCGCCTTTTTCCACAGAGGAGATGTTTCCAGTCTTTCTATGGTAGCTACATTGATCTGATCAATGGGTTCACCTTTTGAGGGAAGATTTTTGACTCCCCAGGTTTTTGCTTCGAGTGCATTTTTATTGTTTTTTCGAATGACCACTTCTTCGACTTTGGATGGATAAATTTCCTTTTCAATTTTTAGATTTGAATCACGGATGGTATCTTCAAATTCCAATTGAAACTGTTCTATCACTTGAGAAGATGATGCATTCAAAGCATAACGTCCGCACATGGTTCATTTATCTTTAATAGAAAGATAAAATCAATTGGTTTTGTCTAAGATTTGTAAAAAATATATCATCAAACAAATGTTCTGCAACTTCCTCGAATGCCTTTATCAAAAGTTCTCTATAAAATGGGATATATAGTTTAGGGATGAGAGTTTTTCCCAAAAGAGCTTCCTCAGATAAATATTCTTTAGCACCATATTTATTGTAAATCACGAGGTATTTTATTTTTTCTCCGGGATTGATATCTATATTTAAATCCTTTAATTGTGATACACTTTGGCGTGAGGAACTATTGACTTTGTATTCGTCCAATTCTTTTGATATGGTTCTTTTTAAGAGTAATTTGTTAAAGGGAACTTCATTCTTTTCTAAGATCGCATCGTACTTATAAAATAATGTTTGGTATTCACTATGTTTTTTTTTAAGTTCAGATACGGAATCACATGTTTGAAACAATGTTAGGAGATCATGCTGAAACTCTTTAATGAATTCAGGGATATCTTTTCTACGACAAAAAATCCCTCTTAATTTTAATTTTCCATTTTTGAATTTTCCAAAATATCGATTCACGACTCCAATTTTCGGATCTTGCTTTGAGGCTGGAAAAAAAAGCCATAAATATTCTCCTTCAATCTTTAATTCAATTTTTGTTTGATCACTAATTTTTTGGCAAAGTGCTAAAATATCTATTTGATTGATTTTTTCATCACCATAACCAGAAACAAACAATGAATCGGTTATCATATGTAACACTAATAAGTTGGCATCTTCGATAATATCTTTTGCTATAAGTAGGACTTCTCTTCCAATCGCCGTCACAGATTCATGACTTTCTAAACGACCAAATTTTGCATTGCGGTAGCCTAAATAACCGAAAGATGTGACTAACACCCATTTAATGGCATTTTCACGTGCTTTATAAGTATTTGATTCTATCTGTTCAAGTTGCTTTTTATAAAACTTACGACGAGCGATTAAATTTTCTATTCCTTCCGAAACCACACCTCGCCTTTTTGCACAAATATAATAAGTTGTACCTGGGATATAGGTTTTGTTAGGTTCTTTTTCGCAACATAAACAATTTACGGTTTCTGGGCTAATATTATAATGAGACATGATTGATGGATACATTTGTGCAAAATCAAGTTGAACAATATTTTCGAGAATCACACCTTTTGACATATCGGGTATACTTACCAATCCGCCTTTATCCACTCTAATTAATTCATATAGTGTTTTTTCACTTTCAATAGAAGATTTTTGCCAAGGCACAAGGTAATCGTGTTTTAATGCGACTGCCGTTTCTATATTTGTGAGTGCTGTGCCAGTGCTTGATCGTGCCATTCTTTGTATGGGAATGCGACTTAATCTTGAGAGTTCTATGATCCCTTGTAAAAAAGATTCTTTAAAAATAAATGAATTGTTACTATCTATATGGAGTCGCCCGAATAAGGGATAACTGGAAGCTCGAAAAATTACCTGCCCATATGTTTCGAAGGAGGTTCCTTTGTTTGTGATCTTTCTGATCGTCGAATTTATATCTCTATCAAATAATAATCTGAAGTTTGATCTTTGGGCTAAGTTAAATAAAAAAGGAAAAATGGATTGGTCACCAAAAGAACTCAACACTATGTCTGGATCTTTTTCAAATAGTATAACATTGATTCTTTGCAATAAATCTTTGGGATTTTGGAAGTACAATTCTTCGCAGAAATTTTCTCCAGAACGAAAGACTAATGGGTTTTTTGGTGAATATCCAATGCGGTGGTTTTCTTTATAAGAAATTTCTAGATATGAGAGTTTTGGATAATCATAGTCATAACTAGCAATATCGCTCACCGAACGTATGTTACTTATTTTATTGTTTTCATATTCCAAATTAACAATGCCGAAGGGAAATATTTTTTTTTCGGAGAGGTAGGCGGTTGTGATTTCTATATCGGAATGAAAGATTTCTAATTTTTCATAAAAAGCATAAAGTTTTTGATAAATGGTTTTTAAAACGGTTGGTTTTGATAAATGGATTTTTTTAACAGAAATCCAATTCCCGCCATAGAATGATTTTTTTTGCACGACTGAGATTTCTCCGTGCAGTGCATTTAATTCTTTCAGTCGCTCGATAAACTTTTTTTCATATGATTCGGACCCCTTTATATAAATCGTTGGGTAATAGAAATCGGTAAAACATCTAGTTTCAGTTTCACTCTTTACCCAAACTATGATTTGTTCTTCTACATTATAGATATCAAACAGATACCCTTCAAAGTTTTGAGACATCGTTTGACTTTAATTTCTCAACTTGGTTTTTAAGATCGTTTAAATCTGTCTTTAACTCGACTAAGGCGGAAAGTAAGATCGTCTCTATGGAATAAGGATTGGAAATCATGACTCCTGCGACCAATTGCCTTTTGGCAATCCGCATAATTTCATCGAAAGCTTCTTTGTGTTTTTTTGCTAAGCCTCGTCTAAAATCTTTAAACCTTTCATCAGCGAGTGATTGGATTTGCCGAGAGTAAGGAGTGATCGTCCTGCCCATAAATTCCTCCATTATTTTGCGTGATCATATTTGGAATTTGAATCACCTTTCCAATTTTTTGTAAATTTACTAGATACTGTAAGTAAGTCGCATCATCTTTTGGTGTAGATTCAGAGAATACAAAAGGGATGTTCATCTGGACGAGACGTTCCAGTTTTTGTGTGAGTATTTTTAATAAGTGTATACGTTCGTCTTTTTTTACATCGCCGTCAAAGAACTGTTTGGAGGGAGCCAAAAAAATATTGATCCTGGAATGTTGGTTACTTTTTACCGAGCTTGCAGAAATAGATGTAAGTAAATCTAGGAGTTGGTATGGCGTAAAAGCTCTTTGAATTGTAATGTTATGCAATGCGAAAAAATCCAATCCCCTTGTTGCTTCCGCGATTTGATATCCTCGTAAACGTATGGCACAATCGATCACATGAACTTGAGCACGACTTGCAAGAAGCATTTCAATCAGAGAGTGGGCGAGTGAATTTGCCTTTCTGCCAACAACAATGGTATTGATGAAATTGGCAGGAATTATATCTGGAACCATAAAATGATGATCTTACCAGACAGGAAAAATGTAAACAAAAATATGCTTAACGCAAGAATAGTATATTTACGAAAAATTGCGGATTACTTGTAATTTACAAAACGAAACAACCTATCCAATTATGTCGCTTCAGATACTTGGAACACTATTACAAAGCTCTTTACTCCTTAAATTTCACTTTAACTTCCGTTAAGGGAAATTCATTTTCCCACATCCCTGCCATTGGCACATTGATCACGATTTTATTTGGTCCGTCATTTCTTGCTGTCCAATCACCAGCTATCCTCTGTTCTGTGAAAGAAACAGACTTGATTGGGAAAGGGAAAAAAATCTCAAATTGGATATGTTCGGCAAGAGTATTGAAACGCATCAAATCATCCCGCTTTTTGGCTTCTGCGACAATAGAGGAGATATTCCCTTTTTCGATATTTAAAGTTCGTAAAAGTGGGGAACTTTGACTCGTGTCAATGGCGATCACAAAATTCGAAAACTCATCCCCCTCTTCTTTATAGAGATAAAATTTGAGTCCAGGTGGTATAATCTTTGTGATGTCTTTGAAAGTATAATGCGATTCTTTGATCACAAGTTCGGTTTCGGCAATGGGTGTTAAACCACTACCCAGACTATTTGCCGTGTTTTTGGTTTTGATGCGCTTTTCAAAGATTTGAAGTTCGCCCGAAAGATCAGACTTCACATTGATCTTGATATTCCCACCTGCGCAAAAATGGAAAAATACCGAAATGGAAATGATAAAAAAGAAATTCCTCATTTGACAATTCTTTCAGAGGATGGGCATTCCGTTCATCGAAAAAATGATTTATCCAAAACAATTTCCATCGCATACACGAGATATTTCCAGTGAGCACCATTTTTACCGAAGATTTGAAAGGGAAATGGATGGAGAACAAAATGTATACTATTCTGTGACACTCATTACACCAGATGTCCCGATGCGCGAAATTGATTTTGTAGTCGTAAGTCCTTACGGAATTGTCTGCATCGAATTGAAAAATGGTCGTTGGAAATTAAATCGAGGTAAATGGCAATTTTATAATGTAAGAGAACGCGAATGGAACTATGTAGAAGGGAAATCCTATGACGGTCCCGTATCGCAATCCAGTTCCCAAATAACATTACTTAAAGAGTTTTTAAAAAATCATAATGGACTAGAAGATTTTTTTCCAGATTCCTATTATGATGCAGCAATCTTCTTTCTTAAAAATAATAAAAATGATTTTTATCTAAAAGATAGAAACGCTCCTTGGATTTTTGGCAAGGAAGATTTAGAAAATGAAAGTATTTCCCTCCAAGAAATTATTAATAAAATACAAGATATAAATCATCGAGAGCCTCTTGATAAAAAAATTATACAATCAATTCACGATGTCCTTGTAAAAAATCTTAACTTTATCTCAGGCATTACAAAAAGAACCAAACAAAATGATGAACGTTTGGTATCCCTCACGAAAGAACAATTTTCCCTCATTTCAAGCATCATACAAACAGAAAGATCTATGGTCTTTGGAGTTTCTGGATCTGGAAAATCACTGTTAGCTGGTGAATTAAGTTTAAAATTATCTGAACAAAATCAAAAAACACTTATTTGGCAAGGTTCCCTCTCTCTTTATCAATTATGGAAAAATGAAATTGATGTTATGGATGAAAGACATCGACCGATGATCATTCATAATATAGAAGACATAGCACATTTAAACTATGAATATCTAGTGATGGATCAAATTGATGATTGGATCATAAATCATGATCTGAAAGATTTACTTTTTTACATTCCTGAAATTTTTTGGAAAAAACAAAAATGGAGTCTATTCTTAAATCGAAAACTCAAATCTTCATCAAACCCAATTCTTAATTTTTTAGAAACAAATGTTCAAAAATCTTGGGATATTTTGAGAAATATTAGAAATTCTCCAGAAATTGCAAATTTTGCGAATTTGATTAATGCGGGTGATGGAGGCGATTCAGTTTTAGAGACATTAACAGATGTTCAATTAGTTTCCATGACAAATAGTGACAGCATTATCGAAAAATTAAAATGGTGTTTTGGTTATGCGAAAAAAATTCTCGACCTTGTTACAGAAGATATCATTGTATTATGCCCTAATGAAGAATATAAAACACAAAATCCCGAATTATTATTATTTTTAAAGGAACATGCAGTGACACTCGTTACGCTAGAAGAATATTCTGGTTTAGAAGAAAGTTGCGGTATGATACTTGGTTTTGCAAATTGGAACACACAAAAAACAAAAAATGATATCTCTGAAGCCGTATTGCACTTCAGAGACCTAGTCTGTATTTTGTATGATGAAAAGGAAGAAACCTCCATCAAACAAGCATTAGAAAAAAAAGGCTCTGGCCCGTAAGCCGGATTCTGTTTTATGCGATCATCTATCTTATGCTCTCTACCCACAACCTGGCGGGACAGCTCATAACGGTTGCTTACTTGAGATTGCACATCGGAGGGTTTACCTTGCCTTATTTTTTACAAAATAAGCGGTGGGCTCTTACCCCACCATTTCACCCTTACCAAATTCCAAGTTTTAAAATTGGAATTTGGCAGTATTTTTTCTGTTGCACTTTCCGTATACGATCGGTCACCCTTTCGCATCCCGAGTGTTACTCGGTCCGATTGTCCCCTAGTGTCCGGACTTTCCTCCCCTTTATTTATAATATTATATTTAAAGAGGCGATCGCTCAGCCAGAGCTAAGACTATTTTTTTTAAATAATTTTGTGAGTCGAGACGATTAAACACTTGGAAATGGCATGATCTATGCAATGATATGTATATTAGCGAGCTTATAAATGAAAATTAGAAGATTCAACATGCAGATTGCACTTTTACTCGGAGTTTCGCTTAATTTGTACGCAGTCCCTGTGGAAGACAAAGCCATAGACGAGATTCTGAATGAAGTTCGTTTGTCCCGCATTCCCAAAATTATTGAAGTTTTGGAAGAAAAAGGGAACAAAGCTCTACAAATTGATGATTTGAAAAATGCCAAAGAGTATTTGCGAAAGGCATTGGTTTTAAAACAATCCATCGGAATGAAAGATACCGAAGGTAGTGCCAGCATCATCACAAAAATTTCGAAAATCGAAACCAAACTTGGAAATAACTGCGAAGCAACAAAACTATCCAAATTGGCCAAAAGAATCTATCGTCAAATCGGCGTTAACTTCGGAGCCGTTTCCTTTGAAGAAACACCGGTAAAACCCGAAGCAACCAATTGCCCTGAAAATCTTACTTGGCTTAAAGACTAAGATTCTTTTTTCTTAAAGCCAAGAGAGAGAGAATTCACACAATACCGAAGCCCAGTCGGTTTTGGGCCATCTGGAAACACATGACCTAAATGAGAACCACACTTACTACAATGAATTTCCGTTCGACGCATACCAATGGTCTCATCAACTTCTTCCTCGATAGCATCTTTGGATACGGCTTGGAAGTAACTCGGCCAGCCACTCCCCGATTCATATTTTGCCTGGGAACTAAATAGTTCCTGCCCACAACAAATACAGAGATAAGTACCTTCCTCCAAATGTTGGTAGTATTCACCAGAAAAAGGTCTTTCTGTCCCTTTATTTTGGGTCACATGGAACGCCAAAGGAGAAAGGCGTTTTTTCAGTTCTTCTTCTTCGAGTTTGATCTTGTCTTTCATTTTGTTTTAGACACTATTTAAGAATTTTGTTTCAGAAGAATCCACCCCTTTTTCGTGACTGACAGGAAGGCCCCTCGTCTTGAATTTGAAATAAGTATCAGATTATGATTCCCGAATTTCATTTATTCCACGACATTCGCAAGGAAAGACCCAAAGACGAGCTTCCCAATTTGTTTACGTGGAATACTTGCCAGAGAACCCTTCGCTTTAGTTTTAAAGATCTTTCGGAGAATCACTCAGAGGATATCGGAGAGCACATTACTGGGATTCATGCCTTCGCACTACTTCTTGAAATCGTATGTGGTCTGCACTCTCGCCTTTTTTGCGAAACAGAAATTCTGAGCCAATTTTTAGATCGATTCAAAGATTCTAAATTTGAAGAAAATTCCGACAAAGAAAAGATACTTTATTTAAGAGATCTGACTAGTAAGTTTGTGAGTGTAATACGTGAAAAACATATCAATCCCATCTTACTTACATCATATGGCCAATTATTAAAAAAATATATTTCGATAAATAACAAAATAACCATTTTTGGAACAGGAAATTTAACTGAGTCACTTATCTTTGATTTACAAAAACTAACTAATAACATACGCATCATTGGTAGAAATCCAACTGCCTTAAAAAATTTAAACAAAAAATATGAAGTTACAACTCATCGCCTAGAAGAAGAATTAGAAGAGTCTGATGTTTATATCATCGCAACACCTACTTTTTCGGAAGATAAATTGAAATCTTTAATCCATCAAACTCTAGTTATAGATTTCCGCGAAGAATCTGAACCACATTTTTTTAAAACAGAGAATTATCTTACGATTCACGATCTATTAAAAAATCAAGAACTTACTGCCAAAGAAATGGAAGATCTTCGTTATAAACTTTCTCTAAAGATTACGGAAGAAGTTAAAAGTTTTGCATTGGCATCATCAATGTTTGATGTTTCATCAAAGGTCTGATGTGGATACAATACGGATAGGTGCCAGATCTTCTACCCTGTCGAAACTCCAAGCAATTTCTGTCGGTCAAAAGTTGATCGAGAAAAATCAAAATTTGAAAATCGAATATTTCTTTCGTGAAACCTTGGGAGATAAAAATTTAGAAGCCCCCTTACAAAGTTTAAGTGGCCAAGGTGTTTTTACTCGCGAATTAGAAGATGATTTACACACAAATAAAATAGATCTCATCGTTCATTCATGGAAAGATTTGGATTTAGAAGAAAGGCCAGGAAGTAGTATATTCTCTGTTTTGCCAAGAGCTGACCAAAGGGATCTAATACTTTTCAAACCAGAAATAAAAACATGTTCAGAAATCCAGATTCTAAGTTCATCACCCAGAAGAACGTACCAATTACATTCTTTTTTGAAAGATCACCTTCCGCTATCGTTGCGATCAAAAGATATAAATTTTGTTTCGGTACGAGGGAATATACAAACGCGTCTTAAAAAATTCTTTAATTCAGAATCTACGGGAATCGTCATCGCAAAAGCTGCTATCGATCGTTTGCTGACTCCTATTCTTTTAAAAGAATATAAGGAAGAGTTTCTCCGCACATCAGAATTTGTAAGGGAGTCATTAAATCAATGTTTGTTTATCATTCCTCCACTTTCCATTTGTCCCAATGCACCAGCGCAAGGTACTTTGGCCGCACAAATTAGAGAAAATGATGAGAAATTAGCTAATTATCTCAAAGAAATTCAGGATATGGAAACAGAAACTTGTTCTGTCAAAGAAAGAGAAGCGCTTAGAAAATATGGAGGCGGTTGTCATCAAAAAATCGGAGTGAGTTATCTGATTCGTCCATACGGGACCATTGAATACACCAATGGTGAAACGGAGGACAATATACAAATTTCAGAGCGCAGAATTTTAAATACAAAGATTCAAAAATTTCACAGATCAGAAGTTTGGCCACCTAATGCAAAGATGGCGGGAAGGCAAAGAGAAAGATTAGATTTTAAAATTCCTCCAAATTCCAATTTTTTTGTAGGAAGGGGTTATGCTTTTCCATCCGATTTAATCATACATTCCCCAAAACAAATTATATGGACAGCGGGCCTTACCACTTGGAAAGATTTAGCAAATAGGGATGTCTGGGTAAATGGAACAGTCGATGGTCTCGGTGAAGCGGAACCAATTGGCATAGATACTATGTTAGGCTATAAAGCAAATTTTGTAAAACTCTCACATGCAGACTCTGATTCTAATTTTAGTCAATACCCTCTTATTTCTACATACCGAGTTTCTTCCCCTGAAATTCCTTCCGATTTTGATCCTTCGAAAATCAAAGCCGCTTTTTGGCGAAGTAGCACGGAATACGAAATCATTACAAAAAAATATCCCGAACTTAAAAGTGTGATTCATTTTGTCGGTCCCGGTTCCACATATACTAAACTAAAGCGAGAATTAGGTAAACAAGCAGAATCCAGGATATTCGTATCTCTTTCCTATGAAGACTGGCATGCAGAAAATACTTATGAATAAATTCGAAATGACAGTCCTGTGACACAGGGGAAAAAAAATTTAGTATAATTAGATTATGTGGTCTAGTTTGGTATTAGTACATAATGATCATGAAAATAGAATAAAAACAGAATTTCCTAATTTTGTATCATGGCATACTTGTATGCGATCTATATATCTAAGCGATGAACGTTTGCTAAGCGTTGATATCAAAAATAGATTCTCAGATGAATACCAAATTTTTTATGGTTACGATGCCTATTCTTTTTTGATTCAAATTGTATGTGGACTTCATTCTAAACTTTTCGGTGAATCCGAAATCCAAGCACAATTCTGTGATTCATTTTCTAAAGAAAAATTGCCCGATAATTCTTTATCCGCATTTTTACTAAAACTTCGTGATCAAATATTAGAACATACGAAAATTGTAAGAACTAAATTTTTGATTGGAATCGGAAAACAAAGTTATGGTAGTTTAACAGAAAAATACATTTCAAAATACAATCGTATAGATTTGATTGGCACTGGAAATTTGGCTGAATCCTTATTGCCCTATCTCAAAACTAAAAATAGGCAGGTTAATGTTTTCGGAAGAAACAAAACACGTTTAAACTCATTAAAAGAAATATTCAATATCCAGACTTTTGATCTCGAAGACTACATTCCAAATCCAAATCCTGTTATCATTGCGGTAACTGACATGGATGAAAATAAAACTAAACTTTTTCATCTATCAAATTGTATCATTGATTTTAGAGAAAATTCAAAAACAAACTCTTTAGTCAAATTGAAAAAATATATTCCATTCACTACTCTCTTAGGTTCGATTCGGGAAACAAACATTCTGATCCGAGAATTAAAACCAAAAATCGAATTATTAATCGCTGATTTGACTGAATTAAGGCAAGATGAACAGACTCATTTCATGAATGGTTGGGAAGATCTAACACACGCATGCTGATACGAATTGGTTCCAGGGCTTCTACACTGGCAAAAATACAAAGTTATTTGGTCGGGAAGGCACTCATCGAAAGTAATTCAGATATAAAAATTCAATATACTTTTTTAGAATCTCAAGGTGATAAGGATTTAGAAAGCCCCTTATGGAAAATATCTGGTCAAGGAATTTTCACTAAGGAACTCCAGGATAAATTATTTTCGAATGAAGTTGATATGATCGTACATTCATGGAAGGATTTGGATTTATTAGAAAGAGAACATACTGAAGTTATCTCTGTATTAAAAAGAGAAGATGCACGCGATATTTTGTTAGTTAAAAGAAATTACTTGAATAGCAACATGGAAAAGATTTCCATTATGACATCTTCACCAAGGCGCGGATATAATTTAACACCATTTATACGTAAATATTTTCCTAATCCTTATTCAAATTTGGTAACAAATTTTGTTTCCGTAAGAGGAAATATTCAAACACGACTTCGAAAATTTATAGAATCAGATAATATTTGTATCATATTAGCGAAAGCGGCGCTTGATCGTTTGTTGTCCTCTAAAGATTTAGATACAGAGATTTGCGAATTAAAAGAAATACGTTCCTACATTCATTCAGTATTGCAAAAATGTTTATTTATGGTTTTACCTTTGTCCGAAAATCCAAGTGCACCCGCCCAAGGTGCCATATGTGTGGAGATTAGAAAAAAAGATGAAAAAATTCGAGAAACCTTACAGACATTAATTGATATTGAAACGCAAAGGAATGTATCAGAAGAAAGACAAATATTAAAAAAGTATGGTGGTGGTTGTCACCAAAAAATCGGTGTTAGTGTGCTTACTTCAAATCAAAACAAAATTCTTTCCATTAAAGGTGAGACCGATCAAGGAGAAATACTAAAATATATAGAAATAAATAGATCGAGACAAAATAAAAAAGAATTCATTTTATCTCAAGAGTTCCAAAACCAAAAAACATTGGATAAAATTCATTACGATCCTTCTTGTCAAATCCTCTGGACGAATGATTTACCAATATGGGAAACACTTGCCAAAGAAGGGATTTGGGTTCATGGTAGTAATGAAGGATTTGGTTTTGATACAACTCACATAGATAAAATCATGCCCAATCCTCGTTCATTAATAAGTATTTCCTAACAAAATATATGACAGCACAAAACCTACGAAGAACTAAATCACATTCTACATTATTATCATTATCAGATTCGGGATCATTAAATTACAAAAAAATGATACAACCTCTCTTTTTGGTCGAAGGAATAGATAAAAAAGAACCTTTAGCGGGACTAACAAATGTTTTCCGAGATACAGAATTTTCTATTTTAAAACAAATTGAAGAGGATTTAAAAAATGATATTCATCAATTTATCTTATTTACGATACCCAAAGAAAAATCAGATCAAAAATTCTCATCGGAATTTTATAGTCGTACTATTGGAAAGATCAAAAAAGAATTTCCGGAAATATTTCTTTGGCTGGATACTTGCGTCTGTTCTGTGACGACACATGGTCATTGTGGACACTTAGATGAAAATGGAAAAATAGACAACGAAGCCTCCGTCAGTAGATTATCTAAACTTGCTCTCCTATTTGCTGAATCAGGTGCGGATGGAATCGCTCCGAGTGATATGATGGATGGAAGAGTATTAGCACATAGGAATATTCTAAATCAAAATGGTTTTTCTCATATTCCGATTATGAGTTATTCCACAAAATTTAAAAGTAATTTTTATGGACCCTTTCGAGCTGCTGCAGATTCCTCTCCCAAAATGGGTGATCGATCGTCCTACCAATTGAATATAAATGATAAAAATCAAGCGATTCTCGCATCCATTCGTGATGCAGAAGAAGGTGCTGATTTTCTGATGCTAAAACCTGGATTGACTTCATTAGATTTGGTGGCACCGATCAAAGAAGCCACCTTATTACCTTTAGGAGCTTTTCAAGTTAGCGGTGAATATGCGGCGATTAACTTACTAGCTGAAAATGGTTTTTTAGAAAGAAAAGATGGAATCGTAGAAACTTGGAATGTTTTCCGAAGAGCAGGCATATCCTTTCTGATAACTTACGCGGCAAGGGAAGCTAAAAAAATATATTTATGAAATCAGACGAACTTTTCGAAAGAGCCAAATTAGTTTCCCCAGGTGGAGTTCATTCACCAGTTCGATCCTTCGCATCTGTCGGCGGAAACCCTGTCTTTTTTAAATCCGCTATGGGTGCACACCTAACTGATGTTGATGGAAAAGAATATATAGATTATTGCCAAAGTTTTGGTCCATTGTTATTTGGTCATCGTCATCCAGAGATTGCAGAAGTAGTTCGCGAAACAATTGAAACAGCGTGGTCGTTCGGTGCTTGTGAACCCTATTCACTCGCATTGGCAGAATTCATAGTTTCAAAAATTCCATTTATTGAAAAAATCAGATTTGTTAATTCAGGAACCGAAGCTGTCATGAGCGCATTAAGAGTCGCCCGTGCAGCAACAGGTAGATCCAAAATATTAAAGTTTGATGGATGTTATCATGGTCATTTAGATGCCTTACTTGTCAAAGCAGGATCTGGTTTAGCAGGACTTAGCTCTAGTGATAGTGCAGGAATCGGGGAAGAATTAATCCAAAATACTCTTGTTCTCCCCTTAGATGATGATGAATCATTGATTCAACTTTTTGAAAGAGAAGGAAAAAATATTAGTGTGGTAGCTATTGAGCCTTTACCAGCTAACTATGGATTATTGCCACAAAGGATTGAATTTTTAAAAAATATTGCGACCTTAGCAAAAAAATATGGTACCTTACTTCTGTTTGATGAAGTCATATCTGGTTTTCGAATGGGATTCCAAGGAATGGCAGGACTTCTTGGTATTGAACCGGATATAGTTTGTTATGGCAAAATCATCGGCGGTGGGTTTCCAGTGGGCGCTTATGCAGGTAAGGCGATTTTTATGGACTTGGTCGCCCCGCAAGGTAAAGTTTACCAAGCAGGTACTCTTTCGGCAAACCCACTTGGCATGAGGGCTGGACTTGCCACTTTATCAAAAGCCTGGAAAGAAGACCCCTATCCACTTATTGCCGAATCTACAAAATTTCTCACATCAAACTTAACTTCCATAATCAATGAAAAATCAGACTTCGAATGGGAATCTGTAAATGAAGGTTCATTATTTTGGTTAAAACAAAAAACAAATGAACAGATTCGGAAAGTCTCTTCCATCCCTAAGGGTCATAAAGAAAATTTTGCGAAATTATTTCACGCTTTATTAAAAGAAGGAATTTATTTAGCACCTAGCGGATATGAAGTGGGATTTTTATCTACAGCCCATACAAAAGAAATTTTATCTGAGACATTGGATAAAACAAGAACAGCTATGAAAAAATTATAAAATGCAAACAAAAACTCAATTAGAAATAATCAATCCCCGATTTTCAAACGCCATTCAACAAATACCCCAATCAATCCCACCTATATGGTTTATGCGTCAAGCTGGAAGATACCATTCCCATTATAGAAAACTTAAAGAAAAATATTCATTTTTAGAACTTTGCAAAAAACCAGAACTCGCCGCAGAAGTAGCATTAGGTCCTGTAAAAGAATTCGGTTTTGATGTTTCTATTTTATTTTCAGATCTTCTCTTTCCTCTGGAAGCTTTGGGAATGAATCTCGAGTATGCACCCGGACCCAAACTTTCTTTCAATATACAGAATATTAATCAAATTAATAATCTTCTCCCTATTGAAGAGGCAATTTCCAAATTAGAATTTCAAAAATCAGCCTTACAACTAACGAGAGAAATCCTTCCAAAAGATGTATCCTTAATTGGGTTTATTGGTGGACCTTGGACTTTATTTACTTATGCCGCAGAAGGAAAACACGATGGGAATCTAAAATTTGCTAAATCACATCCAATTTTAGTTGAAGCATTTTATGAAAAAATAATTCCTTTATTGAAAAAGAATATCACATTACAAATGGAAGGTGGAGCTGAAATAGTCATGATCTTTGATACTGCCGCAGGAGAACTTGACTTTCATTCTTTCCACAAATATGTCATAGGGCCATTAAAATTATTATGTGAAAATTATCCTGGAAGAATTGGATATTATGCAAAGGGAACTACAGAAATACAAATGAGTTTACTCAAATCAGTGAATGGTCTTTCGGGTTTTGGAATCGATCATAGATTTGATTTATCAAGTATGCTATTAGATCAAAATCGATATGGATTTCTTCAAGGAAATTTTGATCAATCTTTACTATTTATGGAACGAGAGGACTTAACTAAAGCCTTAGATATATATTTAAAACCTATTCTTAGCTTATCAAAATTAGAAAGAAAAGGATGGGTCGCAGGACTCGGACATGGTATATTGCAATTCACTCCAGAAGACAGCGTTAAATTGATAATTGATACAATCAGAGAACGATGCGATGTTAACTAAATCAGATCTTCTCAAGAAATATGATATCCCTGCACCAAGGTACACTAGTTATCCGACAGTACCTTATTGGAAAAATAATCCAACAACTGAGGAATGGTTAAAATCTTTAGAATCAAATTTAGAAAATCCAAAAAGTGAAATATCATTGTATGTTCATATTCCCTTTTGTGAAACTCTATGTACTTTTTGCGGATGTAATACTTCTATTACAAAAAATCATAACGTGGAAGAAAGGTATGTAGACGCCCTTCTTTCTGAAGTGGATCTTTATCAAAAAAATATACCTATTCTGAAATCTAAACAATTGCGTGATTTGCATTTAGGTGGTGGTACACCCACTTTTCTTTCGGAAAAAAATTTAGAAAGACTAATCAGTGGGATCTTATCAAATTTCAAACAATCACCTAACTCTGAATTTTCTTTAGAAATTGACCCGAGAAGAACAAGACTTTCGCAATTGGAATTGTTGTACAAATATGGTTTTAGACGAATTAGTCTTGGCATCCAAGACTTTGATCCACACGTTCAGAGATTGATCAATAGAATTCAACCTTTTGAAATCACACAATCTATTACAAATGGAGCACGTAATCTAGGTTATACATCTGTAAATTTTGATTTAATCTACGGATTACCAAATCAAACCTCTAAATCAATTCAAAATACCATGATTCAAACACTATCTCTAATGCCAGATAGGATCGCATTTTATTCCTATGCACATGTCCCTTGGATCAAACCTTCACAAAGATTATTTACAGAAGCTGATCTGCCAGGAGCTGAACAAAAACGGGAACTATATGAATTAGGCCGATCTATTTTAGAAGATAATGGATATATCGAAATAGGGATGGATCACTTTGCACTTAAACACGATAAATTAACAATTGCTCATAAAAACAAAACTCTTCACAGAAACTTTATGGGATACAGTAGCCATAAAACAGATATTATGTTGGGTATTGGTACTTCTGCTATCTCGGAAACTGAAGATTTTTTCTTTCAAAATATTAAATTGGAAGTAAAATATAGACAAAGTTTAGAAAAAAAAGAATTACCAAATTTGAGGGGTCACAAACTAACAGACTCAGATAAATTAAGAAAAAAATTAATCATAGAACTTATGACAAATTGGGAAGTAGAAGTTCCCATTACCCTTGTAGAAGATTTAAAAAATTATCTATCGACTCTTGAAGATGACAAATTACTTATTTGGGATAAAAATAAACTCAAAGTCACAGAACAAGGGAAACCTTTTTTAAGAATCATTGGAACAGCGTTCGATGAAAATTTTCGTGAAAGTAAAAAGGAGTCATCCTTATTTTCTAAGGCCATCTAGTTGAAACCACCAATAATCGTGATTGGCGGTGGAATCAGTGGCCTTGTAACAGCATACCATGCGCAAAAAAAAGGACAGAAAGTTATACTTTTTGAAAAAACAGATCATTTAGGAGGATTCATTTCCACAAAACATACTGCATACGGTCTTGTAGAAACAGCCGCTAATGGTTTATTGTTAAATGAAAATATTGAATCCCTATTCAAAGAATTAAATTTAAAGTTCATTTTTCCGCAAGCACAAGCAAAACGAAGGTATTTTTATAAATTAGGGAAAATATTTCAATTCCCTTTCAATTTTTTTTCATTTATTCGTGCTATATTTGGATTTTTTTTTATCGATGCTTACCCAAAAGATGAGGAAAATCTATGCAACTATTTTAACCGTATCTTAGGTTCTGATCTCACTTCCTCTGTCATTGAACCGGCAATTGGTGGAATTTATGCAGCTAAATTAGATCAACTTGATCCTCGCATGGTATTCTCTCAAATTAATTGGAAAAAAAATAGAAGTCTTTTCAAACACATTCTATCTCGAAAAAAAGGAAACAAAACACTCGGTCTAATTTCATTTCAGCATGGAATGGGAGAACTCGTTTCTGCATTAAAAAATAATTTAGGACCTAATGTAAGTATTCATCTAAATACGGATGCTCCTTCCCTCGCTACTCTTCAAACTAAGTATAAAAATCCAATCATTCAAATTTGTCTTTCCTTGAAATCTTGTGAATCTTATATACGGGAAAATTTTCCATCAGCATTAGATTTTAATAAAAATATAAATCTTTCGTATCTGACAATTAGTAGTATCACAAATTTCTATCAAAATCGCCTAACCAATAAATCAGGCTTCGGAATTTTATTTCCACAAGATCAAGGTATATTAGCATATGGAGTGATCTTCAATTCGGATATTTTTAAAGATCGCACAGTCAATGAAACTCACCATTCTGAAACTTGGATTTATGCAGGAAATTTTTTGGATGAGCTGAGTGAGACAGAAATATTAGAGTTTCAAATGAAAGATAGAAAATTGATTAATCAAAATCAAGAAACACCTATCGGAAGCTATATCACTAATTGGAAAAATTCGTTTCCGATCTATGACAAAAATTTATGGGAATGGAATTTATTTTTAGATCGATTGGAAAATTCAAGCGAACTTAATGGGTATCAACTAAAATTTAAAGGAAACTATCGTAGGGGGATCGGTCTTCGTAATTTAATCGAGATGGCATCCAGCTAATTTTTCACCGCCATACTTTTTGCACAAACATACGTTATATACTTTTCCTTCATGGCTTTCAAGAATTAATTTCGCTAGAAATTCTATAAAAGGAGGATAAATACCTAATGCTGGAATGCGATGATAAGAACCTGCACCTGCCTTTAATGCGATCTCTTTAAGTTCCACACCGATTTCTTCTAGTGTCTCTAGATGATCACCGACAAAACTTATTGGATAAACAACAATGTTTTTCCTTTTTCCACCTAATTCGCGCAAAACGTCTTTTGTGTTCGGTTCTGTCCATTTAGCTCGACCTACTCGACTTTGAAATGATAAATGATGGCTCCCATAAAAACCTAAAGATCTCAATTTTGTTAAGATGTTTTCAATCATCTCATTCAATTGAATTACATACATGTCTCCTTTATCTATCAATCGCATCGGAATACCATGTGCAGAAAAGACTAAGTCTACATTTTGCCAATTCAGAATTGAATTTGGAGAATCAAAATGAGGATAATCCATCTCATTTAAGTTATTTGTAAAATAATCATATATAAACTGACTAGTAATGTTAATAAACCTGGAATCTAGTCCAAAGGGTTCAATCCAACCTTCATTGGACATTGGGCATACGCCTGTTAAAGATTGGTAGATAGAAGCAGTTGAAAGTACCGTGGATCTAGAAAATTGAGGGTACAATGCTAAGTGAATATTATCTTTATTTGGTTTATTACTTTTGTTTACAAAGTCTTTGATATTGGGTGCGCCACATGCCATGAGAATATTTCCAGACCAATTATCACCCGTCATTTGATCTAAAACTTCTTTAATCCCAATTAGTTGTTTATTTGTTTCATCAAACAAGGGAGATCCGCCGCCATAACCCATAGAAGCATATGTTTTTTTTACTTTTTTAGTTCTAGTCTTTGCAATGAAAATGGCTAATAATTTTCGTATCGGTTCCCATAATGGTAAATCAAAAACATATGGATCAAGAAACAGATCCAATAGAAATTTTTCAATTTCATTTTCATTCCTTGGGCCACCTAGATTCAAAAGAGTAAACGTTTTAATTTTTGTTTGGTTCATAAGATACAAAGTCACACTGCGGATATCTAGAACAAAAATAAATAGTTTTTCCGTTTTTAGAAAATTTACTTCTTACTTCCCCGCTCCCACATATTGGACAAATTGATTTCTGAATACTTTCCTTTTTTTCTGTAACAAATGTTTGGGCTTTAGCATCCTTGCTTTTTATTGATTCTGCTTTAGTAGGCTCAGTGGAATATTTACCTTTTTTTAATTTTAAAACTGTTTTATAAAAAGAATCTATGAGTTGAATTTTATCGCCAATTCCGTTGGCTAGATCATCCAATGAACTTTCCATATTCTTTGTGAATGTTTCACCAATTAACTCTGAAAAGTTATTAATTAAAAATCCATTCACATTTTCACCTAATCTAGATACACCTAACCTAGATTTAACTTCCAATATATACTTACGTTTTTTTAAAGTTTCTAAAGTTTGAGAATATGTAGATGGTCGTCCAATCCCAGTTTTTTCCATCTTAGCGATAATTTGACCTGGAGTATATCTTTCCTTAGGTGATGTTACTTTATTCTCAACTAAGAATTTTTGGCAAGGGAATACATCTCCGATTTTGATTTTAACTTGTTTCTTTTCTAATAACTTATCAGAGTTATAAAAATCTTTATAACCATTTGAAACTACTTCCCTTTGGATACGTTTCCACTTTTCTCCCTTAGATTCAAAGATAAAACTATGATCAATACCTTTTTCAGGAGCCAGTAAACTCGTCATTAGTCTTTGCCATATTAAATTATAAATTGCAGATTCATCTTTTGTTAAAAATTGTTTGATTCTCTCCGGAATTAATCTAGGATCAGTCGGGACAATGGCTTCATGAGCATCTTGTGCATGTAACTTTGATTTGTTAGCCGTCTGATTTATTATCTCAAGTTTCGGAAAGTTTTCCCTAAGATACTGCGTAGCTAATTTCTTTTTTGCATCTGAAACCCGAGTAGAATCAGTTCGCATATAGGTAATCAAACCAAATATCTCACCATTCACTTTTTTTCCCTCATATAAGGCTTGGGCAATTCGCATCGTTTGCGTGGGATTTAAATTTAAAACTTTAGCGGCTGTTTCTTGCAAACTTGCAGTCGTAAATGCTCGAGGTGCATTGTTAGTGAATTTTTTTGTTCCCATTTCAATCGATTGAAATGGAACTTCCTTTTTAAGAGAACCATCTGGATTCACTTTAAAAAGTTCTAATAGTTGATTAGATTTCTCTTTATTTAATCTGCCTTCTTCCTCTTCTAAAAGATAATTAAGTTCCCACTCACCATCTTTTGTATTTATGATAGCTTTTAAAGAAACGTATTCTTCGGGATTAAAATTTCTAATTTCAATTTCGCGTTCACATAACCATTTCAATACGGCGGATTGAACTCGACCAGCAGACAAACCTGATATTTTTAAAACTTTCCATAAAACAGGTGAAATTTCAAATCCAAATATACGATCGATCAGTCTTCGACAAACTTGAGAATTAACTAAGGAAATATCGATATTTCCAGGCTGTTTTAGGGATTCTAATAATTCTTTTTTTGAAATTTCTTTCAGACGAAGTCGAAATTTTTTGGCTTTAACAGATCCCAGTTCTTCTGAGATATGCTCTGCGATCATCTCTCCTTCCCGATCTGGGTCAGAGGCGATATAAATGACATCAGCATTTTTTGCTTTAGTTTTTATAGAAACAAATAATGTTTTTTTACCTTTTAACCATTGATAAACGGGAGTAAAATTGTTTTTAAAATCAATACCATATTCTTTTGGGGGAAGGTCCTTGAGATGACCTTTGGTGGCAAAGACTTCCCAATCTTTATCTAAATAAGATTGAAGAGCCTTTGCCTTTGTGGGAGATTCGACAATTAGAAGTTTGGTGATACCTTACTCCGAATTAAACAAACAATCCATCTACAGACAAATATCTTTCTCCCGTATCATAGCAGAAAGTAAGGACCTTCGATCCCGCAGGAATTTCTTTTAGTTTTTTTGCAACAGCTGCTAAACTTGCTCCAGAAGAGGCGCCGATAAAAATTCCTTCTTTTTTTGCTATCGTAACGGCCATGTTAAACGATTCGTCTTTTCCAACAGTAATGATCCCATCCAATAATTCTGTTTTACAATTTTTTGGGATAAAGCCTGCCCCAATTCCTTGCAATGGATGCGGGCCTGGTTTTCCACCGCTTAACACTGGTGAGCCTTCTGGTTCTACAGCAAATACTTGTAATTTTGGAAATTTCTTTTTTAGAATTTCTGCACAACCAGAAATGTGTCCACCTGTACCTACACCAGTAATCAAGTAGTCCAATCCATCTGGGAAATCTTTCGCAATTTCTTCAGCAGTAGTCTTTCTATGAACATCAATGTTCGCATCGTTTTCGAATTGTTGTGGCATCCAAGCATTTGGATTTGAAGCAACCATTTCAGTCGCTTTTGCTATCGCACCAGGCATTCCCTTTTCGCGAGGAGTGAGTTCAAAATTGGCACCATAAGCGGCCATGATACGTCTGCGTTCTATCGACATATGTTCCGGCATAACGAGTGTAATAGGGTATCCTTTAACACTTGCAACCATGGCAAGACCAATGCCCGTGTTTCCCGATGTCGGTTCGATGATAATAGAATTTTTTGTCAATTTGCCTGACTTTTCTGCATCTTCAATCATAGCGAGTGCGATACGATCTTTGATGGATCCACCTGGATTTTGTCTTTCTAACTTCAACCATACTTCATGACCTTCGCCAAAAAGTCGGGACAAACGAATGTGTGGGGTATTGCCTATAGCATCCAATATGCTGTTAAATTTCATAATAACTCCGATAGAGATAATACTAGAAGGAAATGAGTTTTTGTCCACGAAGAAAATTTGGAAGATTCCCTAGTTCTTCAAAAAAAGAATGAATGAAAATTACTATATGATATATAGGAAGTTTCAGAAAATCAATTCAACGTTAGTCGACAAATATTGTAACTAAAAAAATCAATTCCAGGAAGTGATAACACGAAATCCTTGAACCAAATTTAAGTTATGTGCAAATTTGAAACTACGGTAAGTGAAAAATTAAATTTTTATAATGCTAAATACTAATTTTCTTTTAATTTCTCAGCGACTTCTTTGAGTTTTTCTGAAAGGTCTCCGAGAGTTGTGGATTCTTTTTCTTGCAATGAGAGAGAAAATTTTTCCAAATCTTTTTGGATCTGTTCCTTTTTTTCACTGGCTCTCGATGCCATTTTGCGAAGCAAATCTTCACGATAATTGCTAAAATCTGCTTCTTTCAATTCACCGAGATCCACCATGGATGTCACAATTTTTTCCAATCGTTCCGAAGTCAGATAATTAGCGCCAATGCCACCAAGGACTAAACGCTCAAACAAACCGGAAATATCACGACCCGTTTCGCGAATTAGAGAGGTAAGCATAAAATTTGAAAAGTCTTCGTTTCTTTGTCCGAGACTGACTTTTAAAAAGGTTTGGCCAAGAATTTTAGGGGTGATGTCTTCCCCAGTCATATTATCTAGCACTTTCACTTCTTCACCGCCAATGATCATCTTAGCCACATCTTCAAGAGTGATGGTGGAACTGGTTTCCGGATCATATAGCCGTCTATTGGCGTATCGTTTTAGAAGCTTCATTTGGGGGACGTAATTAAAATGTCTTTTCGTAAGCAGGGGTCAACTAAAATACAATCTGAATGGTTCCCCTCTTTGGTGCAATACTCACTTCTTCTGAAAATGAAGCAAGTATGGAACTTCTTCTCTCCTTTCTCCGCTACCAAGGACTTAAGGCCGATAGTGTCAATGCCAAGAATTGGAAAGACAAAGACGAGGGAATCCGCGTATTTTCAAAACCAACACCAATGCTCGCCGCCGAATTATTGGAATGGAGTATTGAACCATTGTTATATGGCAATTTTACTGATGCGGAATTAGAGGCATATTTTGATATAGGTGTAGTCCAAAACTGGAAAGAACCCATCACATCCCTCTTTCATATGCCAATTTTTATGTTAAAACCTGGTTCTGTTTTTTGGTCAATTTGTACGGGACATCCAAAATTTGATCGTATTTTATCATTTATACTTAGAAGTTTTGGACAAAACGTATCTGTCGAAGGAGAATTCAGTCACCTAATTTCGAGAATACGAACAAACCCTGTGAATATAGTTATTTTTGATTGGGATCAAAAATATGATGGTATTAAAAATCAAATTTCCAAATTAAAAACCTTAAAGGAACAAAAAGAATTTTTGGTCATAGGTTTAAAAGATTTTGGCCGAGACAATCTGTACCGTGACTTAGCTTATGGGATCACAGAAATTTCACCCTCTTTATTTTCTTATGGAGAAATAATCGAAGTTATCGTAAGATCATTTCCGATTTTTCCTATTCGGACTCAGAATAAAAATGAATCAGAGGATTTCAAAAAAATACTTTTTGAGTTTCAAGAAAAATCAAAACCGGTTCGTTATTCTGTGGTTGAAGACCGTATCCGAATTGGACAACAAGAGGAAATGGAAACTCAAATTCATTCATTGACTCAAATTTATAGATGGTTGTTTAAAAGATCATTCCATAAGTAAAAGATCATCGCTTGAGAGTTGGGTGGCTCCTCGATTGGGAAAAGCTTGTTCAAAAAACAATGCCGCCAATAAATCAAAATCTTCATCCTCAACAAAATTTTCTTTTTCCCACAATTCATTACGACGTTTGATAAGTAAGGATACAGTCGCATCCTCTAATGAAAAATCTATTTTAGCGCGATTCAATTCTCTAATAAAATAATTTAAATTATAAATTACGTAATCTCTAAACAATCGCAAACTTGCGAGAGTGGGTTCATACTTTAACAAGGCTTCCGTGAGATAACACGCCGTTTTGATTTCTTCTGTATTTTTATTTTCCTTAAAATTCCAAAATATCAAACTAATAGTTTCTAACATTGATTTGGAACTATGATAACAACTGAGGATAAATTCTTTTTCGGTCTCGTTTTCGAAACTATACTTCCAAATATCAACAATGCGTTTTTCTGCTATTGCATTTTTGAGTTCGAGATCATAACTTTCGTTTGTTGGGATCGGATCAGATAATTTGATAAACAAATACTTTGTTTCGTAGGCAAACCGTGATTCTTTGGGGATATAATACTCTATCCAAATCGGTTCTTTATAATAATGAATCGCTTCACTGGGACTTAGGTCTGGAGTCACCTTTAAAGATTTTAATTTGCGAACATCATCTGTTAAAACCTTTTTACCTTCAATGCGAGTGCGGCTACGTTTGATTTGCCTTAACTCAGATTTGTTGAGTAGAGGTTTCGGTTTAAAAGGTTGGCTCTCCATACATATATAATCGTCAGTTCACAAAACTTGCGTAAGAAAAGATCGTATCCAAAAGCTAAACGGATTGATGATACCCGTATCAAAAAACAAAACTTCACCTTTTCCATTTAAAAAAATAGTAGTGGGAAAGGCAGAGACCCCAAAGTCCCTTAAAATTTCATAATTCCCGTGTAAAACTGGATACTTGATATTGTGGGTCGTTACATATTCTGATAACTCTTTACTTTCTTCATCTTCAACAACAGAAAGGAAAACCGTATCCTCACCTATCAATTTCAAATTTTGTTCTAAAATAAAGGAATAAGCCTTACATACACTGCACCAAGTGGCCCAAAAATAGACGATCTTTGGTTTGTTTTCCCACTGTCCTTGTTCGACAGGAGTGCTTGCGAGGGAATCTATGGGAATCCTAGGATGGGTGCTTTTTCCCCGAAAAAGAGCAAAGCCCAATGTCGCAGAAAAAAACATAAAAAAGGCCAAAGCCATTTTTGCAGGATACGGCCAATTTTTCCAAAAGATCATTTTATGCCTCTTAATGTAAGACAGGTGTAGAGGTGGAAAAGTTACCAAACATCAAAAAGAGTATCAAAAGAAACCAAAGAAAGCCAGATACCAAGACGGCTCGGTCTGTTAAAATGGCCTTCGTCGGGTCGTGACCCATGTTCTTTATATATATAATATAGAGGCTACGAAATATCGCATACACAACGATGGGAACTGTATAAACCATATGTTCCGTTCCAAGACTCTTGGCTGTGATCGGACTGACCGTATACATTACATAACTAACCAATGTTAATGTAGCGACAACCCCCATCATCAAATCCAAAAATTCGACGGAGTATTCTTGTAAAATTTTCCGGTGTTTGCCTGCATCCGATTTGAGAATAGTGATTTCGCCTCTTCGTTTAGAAAATCCCCAAAATAAGGCTAACATAAATGTGCAGAGAAGTAACCAGTCAGAAAATTGAACATCTATGACCATGGCGCCAGCTATCGCTCGCAAAACAAATCCTATGGAGATACTCATTACATCCAAAATAACTATATGTTTTAGAATTTTACTATAAACAATGTTAAATGCTAAATAAAACAAGGTCAAAAAGAAAAATGGTTTTGAAAGAAGGTAAGCTCCAATCAAGGCAAAAGGCAGTATAACACCTGTTATCGCAAGCGCTAAGCCTGAATCAAGAGCACCACTGGCAAGAGGTCTATGTTTTTTTTCTGGGTGTTTTGAGTCTTCTTCTCTGTCTAAAAAATCATTGAAGACATATTGAGAACTAGCAACTAAGGAAAATAAAAAAAATCCCAAACTGACTTTGGTGAGCGAAGGTACATCAAAAATTTTTTTGGAAAAAATCAAACCCGCAAATAGGATCACATTTTTGATCCATTGCGGGAGCCTCATTAATTTGATGTAAAGTAATATCACTATTTGAATTTCTTGGCTATTTCAATATGTCTTATTCTTAATTGTGCTTTTGTAACGCCTTTGATTTCAGGCAATCTAACATGAAAAAATGGATCTCCACCGATTGTTTCCATCTCAATGGACTGGCCAACTATAGATTTTCCAGCCATCTTGAGTTCACTGATCACACCATAACTCATTTTATCTTTTGGCAATAAATCTTCAGCCCAAACAAATTCATGGGTATAAACATTTTTTCCTTTTGCATCAAAAAATTTTAAATGTTGTAAAGCAAGTCGGATGCGAGCTTGTTCTGTCGGGTCAATGCGAACTTCCGTTACATCAACTGCCTTTGGCAAGGTCAAATCGTAATCTACCCATTCCCCTTTTTTATCAATTTGGATTTTGGAAGCAGATGCATTTTGATCCAAAGGTCCAGGTTCAACTTTGGACATAAAATATACTTTTACTTCTGTACTTAATAAATCAGGGTATTTTATCTTTCTATAAAGTATGGTGGATGAAATAGAAATGATTAGAAATAATACAAAACCACCTTGCAATCGCAGATACAATTTTTGATTTGATAATGGAGTCTGTAACTCCGTCCTTTTCATTTTATTGAAAAAAGATTCAATAGATGCGAGTAAGGAATTTAACTTAGATTCTAAATCTTCCAAATGGTTTAAGTCAGTACTAACTTCCGATTGTGCCAATGCTAAAACTTCGGGAAATTTTTCGTAGATTTTAATAAGAGTTTCATTGCCCAAAGTTTGAATGTCAGAAGACCAATCTTTTCCTAGGTTAGTTGATGGTTTGTTGCAATAAGCTAAACCAAGATTGACTAAATCCAAAGCTAACAGGCGAGAGATGATGGTAGACTCTTCGATTTTTCCGTTCGCATTTAGTAATTCTACAGATTCCAAACGAGAAAATGCTTTTTCAAAAAGAGAAGATATTTGTGTTTTTTTCTCTTCTTTTCCAGCTTCTTCAGCGCTAAGTGTGGGTTTTTTAAAATTCAGTTTAAATAAATCAGAAATTGCCATAATTGTTCCAGTCTTTGCAGACTCTTAGAGAAACTACAGACAGTAAAGTAATTTTCTCTAACCTACTTGGATCTTAACGCCATCATCTGTTGTGCCCATCTTTGGAACACCCGAATGCCCAGTGGCCGCAATCAATATGGTAAATATGCCAACCCGACCAACATACATTACAAATGCATAAATTAATTTTTCAAAGTCTCCCAATTGGGAAGTTAAGTTTAGTGAATAACCTACTGTCGAAAAGGAAGATACGAGTTCAAAAAAAATCACATGTAGAGCATGTTGATTTCCATCCATGATTCCAAGCAAAATAAAAGTTCCAGCTAACGCGAGTGTGGCTAAAAAATACACACGTATGGCAATGGCTACAGAATTTTTCGAAATCACATCGCCAAATAACATAACTGGTTTTGAAGGTTGAATTACGTTTTTTAAATAGGCAAGTAGTAAGGCAAAAGTTGTAATTTTGATACCACCAGCTGTTCCTTGAGGACCACCACCGATAAACATCAGTACGGTGATAATTATGATAGAGGCGTCTGACAAATTTCCAAAATCCATAGTGGCAAATCCAGCAGTCCTTGCACAAACGGAGACAAACAATGCATTGGCAAATTTTTCCCAAAAAGTCAAGGGATATAATGAATGTGGGTTTCCGCGTTCCAAAAAGTATACGCCTAAAGTACCAGCACTGACTAAAATAAGTGAGCCATATACTAAAAGTTTAGATTGAATGCGAGTGGATTCACCTTTCAAATGGCTATTGTAATTTTCAATTCTACCTTCAAGGTAAACAGATAAAACCGTGGGAACGAGTAATAATTTCGGAATCTCGCCTGTTTTGAGTGTTTTTTTCATCATCAGAGTTTCTGTAACAATTTCAATGCGATCAACGACTTGAAAGATAATGGTTAATAAAACTTTTTCGAGTAAAATGATGACTGGAAATCCAATCCCACCAAGAATCACAAGCCCACTAACAATGTAGAGACAAAGTGGTTCATGCCGAAAGACACTCAAGTCATCTAATATAGAAAATCCAGCATTGTTAAAAGCAGAGACTGCCGTAAACATAGAAAAAAACCATCTCGAATTGGAACCTTCTGCTCCATCTGGCATATGAATGTATAGCCCAATGGCACCTAATAGTTCTAATACGATCGAAATATTGACAATGGATATAAGGATGCGATTGACTTCCCCTGTTTGCATAGAGCGAGAACTTGCCTCGTCTTTGTCGATCGCGGCAACGACAAAAGCATTGAACTTAGTATTTCTAGAAATCCCTTTTACGATTAGGAACCCTATGATTACCGTAAAACTGATAATCCCGAGACCACCAACTTGGATGAGTAACATGATGATCCAATGTGTGGAATGATTCAATGCACTGAGAGCTACTGGCGAAAGACCAGTCACACAAATGGCGGAAGCCGATAGGTAAAAGGAATCGATATAGGAAATTTCGCCCGATTCATTGGCATAAATACAGACGGATCCGATAAAGATTGCCGTTAAAAAACCAAGGCAAACTACTCGGGCAAAGGACATGGTGCGAAAAAATCGCCTAAGACGTGATAAAGTCATATCCAATGGTTCTCTTAATAAATCCTAGGATTTAGCCTGCCATAAAAAGCCCAAGTACTTTACAAAACAGCTCAATTTGGGAATTTGGTAGAATCACAACGAATATTTATATAATATTTTCGGGGAAACTATGACCTCAACCACCGCCACAAAACGCGATCCAAAACTAGAGAAAATCCGTAATATCGGAATTTCAGCCCATATTGACTCGGGTAAAACTACCCTTACAGAACGTATTTTATTCTATACGAACAAAATCCATGCCATCCACGAAGTTCGTGGTAAAGACGGTGTGGGTGCGACGATGGATAGTATGGATCTGGAAAGAGAAAGGGGTATCACGATCCAGTCTGCAGCTACGTATTGCACTTGGAAAGATATCTCCATCAACATCATTGATACCCCAGGCCACGTAGATTTTACGATCGAAGTAGAAAGATCTCTCAGAGTTCTGGATTCTGCGATTATGGTTCTTTGTGGTGTGGCAGGTGTGCAATCCCAGTCGATCACAGTTGACCGTCAGATGAAACGATACGGTGTGCCTCGCGTTGCCTTTATCAACAAACTCGATAGAACTGGTGCCAACCCATGGCGAGTGATTGAACAACTCAGAGAGAAACTTTTTCTAAATGCTCACGCAGTACAGCTTCCCATTGGTCTAGAAAACGATCTACTTGGGATCGTAGACTTAGTAGAAATGAAGGCGTATTATTTTGAAGGTCCGAATGGACAAGACATCAAAATTACTGACATCCCTGCTGAAATGTTAGAACTCGCGAATGAAAAACGAGAAGCACTTCTTGATGCCGTTTCCTTATTTAGTGATGAACTCACGGAAGAAATGTTAGAAGGAACAGTTACGGAAGCACGCGTTAAAGAAGCGATCAGACGTGGTGTGATAGCACTTAAATTTGTTCCCGTATTTATGGGTTCCGCTTTTAAAAACAAAGGCGTACAAAAATTGTTAGACGGTGTTTCTGATTACCTAGCTTGTCCTTACGATATCGTAAACAAGGGTAAGGAACTCGGAAACGAAGAAAACGAAGTGATAATGGATTCAGATCCAGAAAAACCACTCGTTTGTCTAGCTTTCAAATTGGAAGATGGAAGGTATGGTCAGTTAACTTATGTTCGAGTTTACCAAGGTAGACTTGAAAAAGGTATGACGATCTATAATTCATCAAATAACAAACGTCATAATATTGGTCGTCTTGTGCGCATGCACTCAAACGATATGGAAGACATCACCAAAGCAGAAGCAGGCGATATCGTAGCTCTATTTGGAATTGATTGTGCTTCTGGAGATACTTTCACAGACGGTAAAGCGAAAGTGACTATGGAATCAATGTTTGTTCCTACTCCAGTAATTTCACTTACAATCGAATGTAAAGAATCAAAACAACTTCCAAACTTAGCCAAAGCTCTTAACCGTTTCACAAAAGAAGATCCTACCTTCCAAACAGAAATGGACAAAGAATCAGGCCAAACCATCATCAAAGGTATGGGTGAACTTCACTTGGAAGTTTATATCGAACGTATGAAACGTGAGTATGGTGTGGATCTGGTAACTGGTGCTCCTCAGGTGGCGTATCGTGAAACCATCACTAAAGAAGCAGAGTTTGATTACACTCATAAAAAACAAACGGGTGGACAGGGACAATTCTCGCGCGTTGCAGGATTTATGGAACCGATTCCTTCTGAAGAAGGAAAGGATTACGAATTCGTTGATAAAGTCGTCGGTGGATCTATCCCTCGCGAATACATCGGATCTTGTGATAAAGGATTTCGTTCTTGTTTGGAAAGAGGATCACTGATTGGCTTCCCAATTATCGGAGTTCGTTGCGTCATCAATGACGGAGCTTATCATGATGTGGATTCATCTGATATGGCCTTCCAAATTGGTGCTCGTTATGCCTTCCGACAAGGATTTCAAAAAGCGGCTCCCCTCATTCTTGAACCTATCATGAAAGTGGATGTAGAAGGACCGACTGAATTCCAAGGGGCGATCCTTGCTTCTATCAACCAAAGACGAGGTATGATCTTAAACACAACAGAAGAGAATGGCTATGCAAAAATTGAAGCAGAAGTCCCTCTTGCTGATATGTTCGGGTATTCTACAGTTCTTAGATCTTCTACACAAGGTAAGGCGGAATTTGCTATGGAATTTTCTAAGTATTCCCCAGTTCCAAGAAACGTAGCAGAAGAATTGATGAAAAAATACAAAGTCAATAGCAGAGACGAAGAATAGTCTTCTTCAGCGTGATATGATTTTTGGAAAGGCGGGTTCTCCCGCCTTTTTTATTGCCTTAACGATTTTACAAACAGAAAGGATGGATTACTTTCCGAAAAATCATAGGTCTTGGTCGAATGTATGTCGATATTATAAGGGCGATTGGCGTATTATCTATGAATCCTTTTCAGATTATTTTTTATGTAATTTTTACGATTTTCATTTTTCCTTTAAGTCCGATGTTCGCAAAACAAATTGGAAAAGAAAAAACAGAAAGTAATAAAAATAGCAAAACCTATCGCGTGCAAGCAGGTGATAGTTGGTGGGGAATTGCCAAAAAATTCCACCTGAGTGTTTCTGAATTAACATCCCTTAATGGTCGGACTGAAAAAGAAGCCCTCTTCCAAAATGAATTGCTTAGAATTTCAGGACAAAGTGTATCCAAAGAAGAATTCAAAAATTTTAAACCAAAAGAAAGACCAAATTACCCTCTCCCCTTAAAAGAAAAAATTGAACATGCCTATTCTGAAATCACACACCAACCCAGGAAGGGAATTGAATTTGCCAAAGTGAATTCAGCTTGGGTACGAGCCACTCTCCCTGGAAAAGTGATAGGTATCGATTATATGGATGGATATGAAAACTACGTCATTTTGGAACATGAAAATGGATGGTTTTCTGTTTACGGGAATCTAGAAAGAGTCCAAGTAGTGGAAGGACAAACGCTTTCCGCAAAAGAAAGAATCGGTACTCTCACAAAAAATCGTGGCCTCTATTTTCAAGTGAACCAAAATAAAAATGTCGTGAACCCTTCCTTATTTCTCCAAGACGGATTTAATCTAGAATGACTAGTTTACGAATCATTAATGCACTGATTTCAGAAAATGGAATCCTTCAAAATGTCAATTTAGATATCAATGATACATTGATAGAATCTATTTCGCCTAACACCGCAAACAAAAATCTAGATTTAAATGAAAAAATTCCGCAAATTGATTTAGAAGGAAAAATCCTCTATCCAGGTTTTATCAATTCACATGATCATTTACTCGCAAGTTTTTTACCCAAAGTTGGGGGCACAAACAAACTTGTTTCTTGGCTAGCGTATGACAATTTATATAAATCATCTGCTGTTTTTGCTGAAAGACAACAGATCGACATAGAGTTATTATACTATTTAGGTGCGTATAAAAATTTATTTGCAGGTGTCTCAAGTGTTCACGATCATATCCCACATCATATCCAATCGCCTTTCCTTTCTTCTCTGCCTATAAAATTGCTGAGTGAGTATTATCTCTCCCACTCCATTGGAAATTATAGTTTAGGATGGGGTGAGGGTGCGGCTCTTGAATACAAACTCGCAGAACAAAATAACAAACCTTATGTGACTCATCTAGGTGAAGGTATAGACGAAGATTCTATAAGTTCACTAAGGAAATTGGAAAAAGCGGAAGCTCTTGGTCCCAATTGTGTACTGGTTCATTGTTTACCATTTGGACCGAGAGAAGTTGAAATAATTGCAAAGGCAGAAGCCTCTGTCGTATGGTGCCCTACTTCTAATTTACATATTTATGGAAAGACCACGAATATAAAATTATTTATGGATGCGGGGATTAATATTTGCTTAGGAACTGATTTTTCTCCTTCAGGTTCTACCAATTTACTAGAAGAATTGAAGTTTGCTAAATCAATTTTTCATGAATTGTATGATGAAGACATTGATGATCGTATTCTTTTGGATTGGATTACGAAAAATCCATCGAAAGCATTCAAATCACCTAATATAGGTTCTATCGCTACAAATTCATCAGCCGACTTTGTGATTTTCGAAAGTCACCCTAAAGGATCAGAAATTTCAATATCTAATCAAAGTTCGAAACAAATTGATTTGATGATCGTAGACGGAAGTCCGAGACTGGCATCTTCGAAGTATAAGAAACTTTTTTCTGACCTATCCATTGAATATGAAGTCATACAAATTGATGGTGTAGAAAAAATAATCGCAGGATCTCCCTTGTCATTATTAAACCAAGTTTCTGCCAGTATAGGGTATAAAAAGGAATTGGCTTTTTTACCTATTTTTTAAAAATGAAACGCTAAAGAGGAATACCTTGTCTGGCCCTATCGTTCGAAATTACAAAGGCGGTTCGATTGTCTACTTTGAGAAAGACAAGGCGGAAGATATTTTTGTCCTTCAAAAAGGCAGAGTAGTTCTTACATTCACAAACATCAATGGCGTAGAGTTAAAAGAAGATGTCAAACTCGGTGAGTTCTTTGGCGTCAAAAGTGCCATAGGAAGATACCCCAGAGAAGAAACAGCCCAAGTGATTGGAGCTGCGACCGTTCTCGTTTTTAAGGTACCTGAATTTGAAAAATTCGTCGGGGATAAAACTCACCTCATTATCAAAATGCTCAAGGTCTTCTCTAGCCAATTGCGACAAGTTCATAGACAAGTCAGAGAAATTTTAGGCCAAGGGGAAGCGAAAAACCCTGCCTTTGAATTAATGAATGTTGCGGAAGTTTTTTATAAAAATGGAAATTACGAACACGCTGCCTATGCATTCAATCAGTATCTTAACCATTATCCTGACGGTATGTATTTGGATAGGGCAAAACAATTACAAGACCTTGCCACCAAACGCACACCATTCCCTCTCACTATACCTGAGTTAGTCTACAAGCCTGAGCCTGGTGCGAATTCTGGCAAACTCCAAGAGATGTTAAAAACTGTACCATCCTCAAAAGATAGACCGACTTCAACAGTTGATCCAAACTCCATACAGTCGTTATTTGATCGTGCTTCGACTTTGTTCAATGCATTAAAATATGAAGAAGCGGCTGAGATTTATAAAACTCTTTCTAGCAGAACAGATTCTGTGACGCAAGAAGAAGAACAAATGGTTGAAAATTCATTATTTATGTTAGGGAAAGTTCTATACAAATCAAAAGATCACCCTGGAGCCATTGGTTTATTTTCAAATTTTATCAAAAAATATCCTAAAGGCCAATTATTGAAGGAAAATCTTTACCACCTAGCACTCGCTACTGAGGCGAATGGGGAAAAAGACAAAGCCATACAGTTTTTCCAAAAAGTAGTGAGCATTCCCCCACTCGATGATAGCATTTCCGAAGATGCGAAGAAAAAACTCAAAGGAGGCAAATCATGAATGACCAAATGTTAGAAGCAATGTTTGGAAAGTTTGGGAAAGTTTATGAACCAAATGATGTGCTCTTTTGTGAATATGAACCTGGTAATGATTTCTATTTGATCAAAGAAGGTAAGGTTAAAATCACAAAGACGATAGGAAACTCGATCAAAACCTTAGACATATTAGAATCAGGTGATATTCTAGGAGAAATGGCAATTTTAGAGGAACAACCTCGCTCTGCTACCGCCATTGCCGTAACAGAAGTTAAAGCACTCAATTTCAACCGTGCCAACTTTGAAATGCTTATGACAAAAAATCCAGCCTTGGCTATGAAACTTTTGCACATATTTTCATCGAGAATCTATGATCAAAAACGTAGATTGATGATACTACTTATGGATGATATGATTGGAAAAGTCTGTGATGTGTTTGTTATGTTATACGAAAAACAATACACAAACGACACATATAATGAAATTATACTCAATGCATCTGTTGATGATATTGCCAATTGGTGCGGACAGCCAGTCGGTGAAGTACAGAAAGTGATCATGCAATTTGTGAAAACTGGCAAATTAGATTTATATCCAGATAAAATAGTTATTCACAATATCAACGATTTCCAAAGGATTGTGAATCAGAAACGTAAACCTACGTAAATCTTCGCTCCCGTAGCTCAGGTGGATAGAGCACTAGTTTCCTAAACTGGGGACACAGGTTCGAATCCTGTCGGGGGCAAATGCTCATGACAGAACCAACAAACATCTTACACTTCTTAAAAAAATCCACAGAATTTCTCAGTAAGAAAGGCATACCTTCGGCACGCATTGATGCGGAGTGGATACTTTCTGATTTGTTATCACTTCCCCGAATCAAACTATACTCTCAGTTCGAAATGCCTCTTAGCGAAACAGAGATAAAAATTTATCGAGAGCGGATCATGGAAAGGGGCAAAAAGAAACCAGTTGCCTATATCATTGGCAAAAAAGGATTTTACCATTATGAATTTTTCGTCAACGAACATGTATTAATACCAAGACCCGAAACTGAAGAGTTAGTTGATTTCATTTACAAAAATAGAACTACAATTCTAAAAGATTTCATAATTGAAAAAAATTCTGAACCACAAACCCAAAGCACCAAACCAATTTTAGTTTGGGATCTTTGTTCGGGTAGTGGTTGTATCGGAATCAGTATCGCTAAACTTCTTCCAAATTCAATCATTACTCTAACTGATATTTCCGAAGAAGCACAAACTATTTCAAAACAGAATGCTACGAGCTTAGAAGTCATAGAACGATGTCATTTTTTTACTTCAGATTTAGATAAATCATTACCCACTGAACATAAGTTTGATTTGATTCTATGCAATCCACCCTACATACCTATGCATGAAAAAACGGAAATTATGAGTGATGTATTGGATTTTGAACCTCACTTAGCTCTTTTCGTAGAAGATTTTGTAGCTTTCCATAAGGAATTATTAAAAATAATTTGGCAAAGATTAAATCCGTCAGGCTTTATCATGATGGAAACCCATCCGGAATATATTCACGAATTAGAAAAAATAGGAAACGAACTTGGATTTCATAATATTTCTAAAATTAAGGATAGTTCCAATAAAGAAAGATTTTTGATAGGAACAAAACCAAATTAAGAACTGATATAATTTTCAATTGCCGTTCTAATTTTGAAACTCAAAAAATATAAAGTCTTTTCATCTTCGTTTGTTAGTTGCTTTTTAAAAATTTGATCCGCTTCAATGACAATAGGAACTCCTTTTTCCCAATTCTCCGTTCCTTTTTTCGTCATAAAAATACCATAAGATCTCTTATCTTCAGAAGAAATCTTTCTTTTTACCCAACCTTTTTCTTCCCAATTATCGACTAACCTTGATATGGTAGTTTTATCTCTGACCAATTGTTCGCTCAGAACTTTTTGAGTGATCCCTGCACTTAATACGACGGGCATTAATTGCATCCAATCTTCAAATCGTAAGGTTGGTAATTTTTTTTCAAATTGTTGCGTTAAATATTTTCGCATCAAAAGCAAGGTTTCGCTTAAATGTATGCCCAAATAGGAGGAAAAAGGATTCACGAACATAAATTTTCATATAATAATTAAATTTTCAATAACTTTTTTAGTTGCATAATACATCCATATAGTTGTATAATGCAACTATATGGAATGGACTTATAACACTATTGAACATGAAGGATTTGAATTTCAAATTGCCAAAAATAATAAACAAGGCCCAGATATTCTAATTATTGGAAGCGCTATCTACTACCCGAGGGTGATCTCAAAAGAATTGGCCGAAAATTTTTCGATCCATTGCATCGATCATAGAGGTTTTGCCAAAAGAATCACCGATTCTAAGGAGAATGTCCAAGAATATAACTTAACAAAAATTATAGAGGACATTGAAATAATTAGAAAGTTAATTGGACTTCAAAATTTTATTTTATTGGGTCACTCAGGTCATGGTTATATGGCTTTGGCCTATGCAGCTATATATCCTATTTACATATCACATTTGATTCTCGTATCGACAGGTCCAAGTCATGGAATTCATTTATCTGAAAATCAAAGATATTTTGAAACTTTTGCCTCCAAGGAAAGAAAAGAGAAACATAAATCTCTCCAAGAATTGTTTAAACGTAATATTGAGGAAAATCCAATTGATTTTTTTAGGCATTATTGTGTAAGCCAAGATGCATTAGGATTTTATGATTTACGAATGGATTCAAATGATTTTTGGGATGGAATCGTCACTAACAAATTAGCATTTGATCATTTGTTTGGGGAAACTTTTGCAGAGATAAAAGTTGAAGATTACTTAAAACAAATCAATATTCAGATAACGATCGTTATGGGTAAATTTGATTTTCAGGTAGCGCCTTATTATACTTGGGATCCAATATTGAATAATTTTCCAAATGTAAAATTTAAAGTTTTTCAGAAAAGTGCTCATTTGCCTTTTTACGAAGAACCTAGTGAATTTAAAAACCAAATAATAAATCCTATAATTAAAAAGGTAATCCTTTAAAAGGTAAAAGTTCTAAAACAAAAATACGAACTTTTTGGGAAAGAATTTTTAATGTGGTGGATTTAGACGGAATATTATGTTAAGAGGGGGATGATGAATTGCCCACGAGCCACACCCCTCCACCCTGACTCGGGTGGGGGACTTCACTGCCGCCTAGCGCGCGTTACGCCAGCATTCCTTTAACTTCTTCTCTCTCTTCTTGTAGTTCCTTATGTGTAATGTCGAATTTTTCTTTTCCGAATGCATTGATCTCAAGTCCTGATACGATTTCAACTTTCTTTCCATCTGAACGAAGCGGATATCCAAAGATAAGACCCTTATCTACTCCGTATTCACCGTTCGAATGGCATGCGGCACTAAACCAATCCCCAGCCTTCGTTGGCGTAACGATATTATGAACCGTATCCACTACGGCATTGGCGGCCGATGCAGCTGAAGAGGCACCACGGGCTGCGATGATAGCCGCACCGCGTTTTTGAACTGTAGAAATAAATTCACCTCTCAACCACTCTTGGTCAGAAATCGCATCCGTAGCAGGTTTTCCTTTTACTTTTGCATTATAAAAATCAGGGTATTGTGTTGCAGAATGATTTCCCCAAATGGCAACATTGGAAACATCTTTAACTAAAACTCCCGCTTTCTGAGCTAATTGGGTTTTAGCACGATTTTCATCAAGACCTGTCATCGCAAACCATCTGTCAGACGGGATACCTTTTGCATTGTTCATTGCAATCAGAGCATTCGTATTACAAGGGTTACCTACAACTAAAACTCTGACATCACTATTAGCATTTTTTTCAATGGCTTTTCCTTGGGTTGTAAAAATACCACCATTGATTTTTAATAAGTCCCCGCGTTCCATACCTGCTTTTCTTGGTACGGAACCAACTAGAAGTGCCCAATTGATGTCCTTGAATGCTTCGTCGATATTGGAAGAAACAGATACTTTTTGCAATAATGGAAATGCACAATCGTCCAATTCCATGATCACTCCTTTTGCGGCTGGAACAGCTTGCTCTAATTCGAGTAACTGAAGTTCAACGGCCGTATCAGGTCCAAACATTTGGCCCGAAGCAATTCTAAAAAGAAGTGCATATCCAATTTGACCTGCTGCACCTGTAACTGCTACTTTAACAGTATTTCCCATATATAATATTTCTCCTAAATTATTTGTTTAATTCTTTTTGAATGATCTCATCAAAATTTTCGAACGGTAAAGCACCCGAAACAAAAATCCCATTGATAAAAAATGCTGGAGTTCCATTGACTCCCACTTTTTGTCCGTCATCAATATCTGTTTGAATCTCTGCTTGAATTTTATCTTTGTTTTTCATACATTCTTGGAACTTCGCTTTATCAACACCCGCTTTAGTTACCAAAAAATCTACGTTAGCTGGTGAAAGGTCACCAGAGTTTGCAAATAAAATATCAAATGCTTGCCAATACTTTCCTTGTGGAATTGTACAATTAGCTGCGATATGAGCATACATTGCATTTTCATGAAAAGGTAATGGATAATCGCGAAACACCCACTCTACGTCATCTTTATACTTTTCTCTCAAACGGCGGTTTACGTCTTGGCTTCGTTTGCAATATGGACATTCAAAATCCGAAAATTCTATAATTGTCACTTTCGCACTTGGTTTACCGATAGAAGGATTGTTTTTCTTTTCTACTGATACTCGAACTGCTTCCGCTTCTTTAATTTTAAACTCAACAGGATATTTTGAAATAATCTCTTTATAAACTTTCTGATTGTGTTCTTGTTCTTGTTGGTTTTTCATAAGTCCAGCAATTTGATTTTTTACTTCAGGAAGTGATTTTCCACCAAATTGCGACTTATACGTGTTATATATATTTGTTATCTCGGCATCTGTCGGTTCTTTAGCAATAAAGCCTTCTTTCAAAACATCAGAAGGTTTAATTTTCTTTTCTTCCGCAACGATTTCAAATAACTTATCTTGTGCGAATTCACTCAAAGTGTTTTTGAGTAAACTTGCATATTCAGTTTGAAACTTTGAATACGCAATCGGTGAAGTTTTTTTTACATCACTCAAATCGTATTTTTTACCAGCGATTAAAACACCGTCTTGGTTAAAGTTGGCTTTGATAAAAGAAGGGAGAGATACTCCCGCGACTACGGCAAAGAGAACAACTGCGCCTAAAACAAGTTTAGAGAGGGGTTGTTCGATCCATTTTTGGTTACTATTTTCCATCAAAACCAGCTTTTATGTGCTAAATAGCCAGATCAAACGGAAAAATTTCTCAAATTTTCATGGATTTCATTTCTTTTTTATGAATTTTCCTAATAATTATTTAAGATCGACCGATGATCAAAATGGAGAGAAAGGGACTTCTCTCAGAGATTAAAACGGAGGTTAGGGTCTATGAATATTTCATCCCTCACTGGAATTGCCCAAGGGGCCGTTCCTCAAATACTGCCCTCACAACCATCTAAGCAAAATGGAGACCAGGGCCATCAGGCACCATTGGAAGACAAAGAATTATCCCTTCCTTCCCTAAAGGCTGAGAAAGAAAAGGAATTGGAGAAAAAGAAGGAAAAGGAATATTCTTCCGCAATCAAACCGGAAGACCTGGTCCTTAAACCTTCACCAACAACTTTGGAAGAAAGACTCAACCAAATTATTTCTGCGGAAGAAGTTAAAGATATTTTGTCTATGGTAACAAGAGTTCCACTTCGAAAAGAAGAAGAACACAAAGTCGACGTAAAACGGTAATTATACTGGTTCCGCTTCTTATCGCCATCCAGGACGGATTTGTATTCCTCATGGGTGGTGTTCTTGTTATTTCAATCTTTGGCCTACTCGGCATCATATACCAACAATTTATCTTTCCTATCGTTTCTAGAAAAGATTCGGATCGTTATATTCCTGTGCAAACTGGTGATTCTTATGATCTCACAGTTGATGAAATCAGTAGATTCTCTAGTTTCTCTGTTGGATGTCGTACAGGAAACTTAGCAACAAGGTGCAATGCGATCTCCGAAGATCATCTTATTTTCCAATTCAAAAAAAGCAAAGACACCGAAGATTATGCCATCACCGTTCTAAGGAATGGACCAACATTTTATAAACCTCCACGAATGGACACTTATACAAAAATGGAATCGAAAGAAACTTTTGATTCCTATGAAATAATTGGTCATCCCGCTGAGTTAAGAATCTCAGATAAAATCATCAAAGAACGAATGGTGAATTTCATAGAAATATCTTTATCTTCTTCTTTTTATTTTACAAAACTTGGCAAAGAAAGAATGAAATTTACATTTACAATTGGAAAAATCCAACCCGGTATCAATCGTAAAATAAGATTTAGAGATGATACGTATGGATTTGGAAAAGAAGAAGATGCAGAAGAATAATTATAAACTATAGTTCTTATCAATGAAATTGAATTTTGGTTCCTAAATTATCAGTTTGAACACGTTTGAAATGATATGGAATTTTCAAATTCTCCATCAAAGTTTTTATTTCTCCCTCTAACTTAGGTAATACTCTAGGGACATTTTTTCGTTCCATAAAAATCAATAAACTTGGACCAGAACCAGATAAACAATGGCCTAAGTGATGTTTATCCAAAAATTCAGATATTTTAAACAAAGGACTATCTTTTGTTACACGATATGGTGTATGCATCTTGTCTTCGAGTGCTACAAGCAAATCATTAAATTTTGATTTATCTAAAAAATGCATCCAAGCACCAATGCGAGATAGATTAAAAATTACATCATTTGTTATATAATTGGCGGGTAATGTTTTACGAGATTCTTCGGTCGATATAGAGTATTCTGGCGTTAATACAAAAAGAGAAACAGAAGCGGGGAATTTTTTCCTAAAAAATCGAATTGGTTCGCCTTGGATAGAGTATGCGAAGATAAGTCCACCTAAATATGCTGGTAATGTATTATCCGGATGTCCTTCCCATTCACTTAAGAATTGTAAAAATTCTTTTTCTGTTGGAACAGATTTTTCAAAATCAGATTTTTTATGAACCGCACGACCCAGACAAAGACCTGCCACAATGGCAGAAGCACTCGATCCAAGTCCTCCACGTAAAGGGAGGGATAATTCCATCTTACAGTTGTATTTCGGAACCATAGTTCCAGGTAAAAATTGATTAAAATAAGAAAGGTAAGCTTTTTTTACTAAGTCATCTTTTTCCGAAAAAGGGAGTGCCTCTCCATTTTTGTAAGTGCTATGGAAATTTGCATCTTTTGGAAAAATAAAATCAAATTCATTATAAGTTTTTAAAGCCATTCCCATAAGGTCAAAACCTGGGCCTAGGTTGGCGCTAGTCCCTGGAACTCGAATATGGATTTTTGGTAACTTGCCCATGGCTTCCGCCCAGGGTTTTCTTTCCGTATCCAAAAATCAATCTCTCTTTCTAAGAACGTAAGCGAATTGCCAAATTCATTCCCCCAAGTACCACTGCTGGAATTCCTTGCCCGGGATATACGGTATCTCCAGTGAGATAGAGATGCGAAACCTTGGAAAAAGAGCCAAAATAATTAAATGGATTTCGAAAAAAGGAACTAGGTATCCCGCCTACCCTACCATTTTTTCGCCCCGTCCAAGTTTCCCAGGTTGCAGGACTTGCCGTATGTACAAAACGTATTTTATCCTTTTGAAACCACGAAATTTTTGAATCTAATTCGTTGATGATTAGCTTAGCAATTTCTTCTTTGTTCTTATGGTATTCTATGTTTCTTCTTTGCCAATTTTCTGGAGATTGGATATGAGTCGAGATAGATAGTATACGTATTCCGTTAGGTGATCTCTTTGTATCTTGAGTGTGGGATAGGGAAACAAAAATAGAATCCCCACCACCATATGGCAATTTTATTTCCAAATGGATTTGATGGTGAAGGCATTCTGTTTCTGGGATATTAGCTTTTAGGGCAATACCCATAGTAAACGCACCATAACTATTTTTTTCAAAGATTTCAGTTTTCAACTGATTCTCGTTATACTTCCCTTCACTTAGCTGAATCAGATTCCAAATTGGAACATTGGATATAATATTTTTAGCAAAGTATTTTTTATTCTTCGTTTCTAATGTCCAATTCGCGTAATTGAATTTTTCATTTATAGCTTCAAATCTTAGGACTTCTGATTTTGGTTCATAGGAACCATTATTTTGTTGTAAATATTCTATCAATTTATTTGAAATACTAACAATGCCAGATGGGATATAATAATTTTGAAGATTCGAATAGGTTAATCCTGCACTCGCATAAAAAAAAGGAGCGTTCTCAGAGGAACTTTGATTTGTAATCATCAATTGTTCATCTATAAATTTGAGGAATTTGATATCCTTACTTAGACCGAACAAAAATAACACTTGTTTTGTTGTAAAAAAACATAAGATTAAACCAAAAAAATCCAAGGGTCTCACATTTCGCAAAGTAAGTAATAAATCATATAACCGAGTGAAGGGAAAATACGTGAATCGTTTAGAAAGGGACCAAACTAAATCTGATAAAAAGAAAGTAAATTTCCAAAAGTATTTTTGCCGAATTGGTTTACCAAAAACTCGAATGCATTCGGCGATCCACTCGTTTTTATTTTGGTAACGAAAGATAATTTCATTCCCTAAATGAATTTTCATAGGGATAGACAAAGGAACCTTTTCAAAGGAAATTCCTAATTCTTTCTCCAAACGATCGAGTGGTAAATCTTTTTCAAATCCGACAACTGTTGTGGCACCAGATTCAAAAATAAATCCTGCTTTTTGAAAACTAGAAGCACAACCACCAGCACTTGTTCCCTTTTCCAAAACAAGAACAGAATTTCCATCTTTTGCGAGAAGGCTTGCTGCACTCAGTCCCCCCAAACCCGCACCAATTACGATGTAATCCCATATCTTTTCCATATTGCCTAATAGACTGGCACGACTTATGCAATAGAAAGGTATTATCAGACTTAAAATTGGTAATCATGCAAAATAAGAATCCGAGCGTGCTGAAAATAGATACAAAGTGCTAGTTAGGAAAACAATTTATGGTTTCAGAATCTCTAAAGAAAGTTGATCAAGCAGAATTATTATGGAAGTCCATTGCAAGGCAGCCCGAATTTCAAGCAGGTGCATTTCGGTTGAATGCAGACATTACGATCCGTACTTTTAAAAACCAATCCAACAAATTTCTTACTTCAGAAAGATTTGATTTTATTATTGCGATGAAAGAATTATTGAAACCAATCGCAGATCTGGAAAATGAAAAAATAGAATATTTGATTTTTAGAACTTACGAATGTTATAAGAAGGAACTTGCCTATAACGATGGCACGGACTCCAGATTTTCAATCGATATTGTTTTTCAATTTATTGAATTTTTGTGTTCAGATTCTCCCAAAGAAGATATTGCCCAATTATTACAAAGGGAAACAAGTTTAGATAAAAAAGAAGTAGAATCGATCATTCAACATATCAAAGCCTTTAATAAATTAGGAACCTATTTCAATAAAGCGAGTAACTTAAAAAAGACGATTGAGAATGGAGAACAAATCCTTGCGGCAACAGCTAGTGCATTTCCAGAAATCACTTGGCTTGCATTAGAATCAATGTTTTATTTACTGATTGCACAATATGCACTAGCGACAAAATACTCCTGCGAATCTTTGTTACGCGGTTGGATGAAAGAATATGGCTTTGATGAAAACCAATATGTCGTCGTAGCAAATTTTTTCCCGCCAGGTACTTCCCTACTCGAATTTAGGGGAAAGTATACAAATGCGATACGAAGTTTACATAGAATCAAATCAGAACAAAGGCCAGAATATGATCTTTTACTCTTACGATCTATAGGAAACTATTTCAGTTCTTGGATCGTAAGAGTCGCACACCAAATGGAAACAGACTATCAGATGGCGTAAAAATTAAGCTCCCCAGATTTTTTTTAAATCAGAGGCTATGTTTTTTTGCATAGCCTCGTTGGTTCCACCACCTATGGAAAGTAAGATGGAATCTCTATGAAGTCTTTCGATAGGATATTCTCTACAATACCCATAGCCACCTAATACTTGTATGGCATTTCTAGAGACTCTTTCAGCCATTTGTGTTGCTACTAATTTTGCTGATGCAGCTCCAAGTGAATTTCTGGATTCTGGGGAAAGACCAGATGCCACTTGATAAACAAGAGCCCTTGCCGCCGAATAATCTGCATAAGACTCAGCCAACATTCTTTGGATCTGGCCAAACTCTACTAGTTTTTTTCCAAAGGCCTCTCTATGTCGAACGGTATAATCACACATAACATCAATACAGCGACGAGCTATCCCTAATGATTGGGCGGCCAAAGTAACCCTTTCTATTTCTAAATTCCGCATCATATGCGTTATCGCACCGTTTTCATCACCAAGTAAGTTTTCTTCTGGCACTTCCATATCTTCAAAGACCAATTGCGTAGTAGGAGAAGAACGCATTCCCATCTTTTCTTCTTTTTTACCAACCGAAAAACCTTTGTAAGATGATTCGATTACGAAGGAGGTCATCTTTTTTGCTTGTTTGTCCAATTTTGTATAAAGTACAAAAACTTGACCAACAGAACCATTGGTAATGTATTGTTTTGTGCCATTAATGATATAACGATCTCCTTTTTTGACAGCGACCGTTGTCATACCGAGAACATCGGTTCCAGCTCCAGGTTCCGTCATACCCATCCCGCCAATCCATTCACCAGAAATAACTTTATCCAAATACTTTGCTCTTTGGATGGCATTTGAACTATGATAGAAGTTGTTCACAAAAAGCACTTCATGTGCTAAATAAGACAAGGTAAAACCTGGATCAAAACGAGACATCTCCTCGTGAATGATCACACTTGCCACAGGATCTAGGCCATGACCCCCATCTTCTTCGGCCACAGTGATTCCAAAAATCCCAAGTTCTGAACCCAAACGTTTGAATAGAATTTCATTAAAAGATTCATTTTCATCATGTTCTTTGGCCTGTGCGTCCATTTCTCTTTCGGCGAAGGATGCGACTGACTCACGTAAGGAAAGATGGGATTCTGTTGGATTAAATAAATCAAATGCAGGTTTAATTGAAGATAAGCTCATTCGAAAACGATTGAACCCGTTCCTTGTTTTGTAAACGAAAAATCCATGTCAAAATTTGGACAATCTTCAAGATTTTGTGGCAAGAGAGAGAGATTTCAAACCTTGAATTTTTGATTCATGAAGAGTTGAAAGATTGATAAATATTTTTCCTAATGAAAGAAAATGATAATGATTCAAAAATTCAAATAATAGATGTACTCATTTAATAACCATCAATTCAAATTGTAATAATCTCCATATTGACACCTAACACCTTCATACTTATATCATAGTATAACAGCCGTGAACCACTAGGTAATCTCCTAATTTGTTATTACAAGACGTCCTATTCTTTGCGTATATCCACTAATGAAACATTTATTAAAAATAACATATTGATTACTCAAAATTATAAATTTATTTACGAATTTGGGTACTCGCAATTTAATCGTGACATAAGATCATGAGTGACCTCCAACAAGTATCGAGAGACAAGCTCGCAAAATTCGAGTTAAATGAAGAAACTTTAAGTAGTTTCAGAAAAACCAATAGCATCCCTATTGATCTTTATAATCGCAATGGTCAGATCATAATCCCTAAAAAAAAGAACCCAACAGCGGAGGATTTTGGTAAATTATTAAAATTTGAATTGCAAGGTGTTTACTTTCTTATTTCTGAACTCAATAAAAACAAAATCAATGCAAAAGCAAACCAGATCGGCAGCGAAACATCCGTTAAACTATTTGATGAGAAAAAAATTGCCAACTTTGCGAAACAATCTGCGACTCTCATAGAAGATCTTCGTAAACAATCATTTTCTTCCGAACAAGCCGTTGCTGTCCAAAATTCCATTAACGAAATTTTAACAGATTTCACTAGCAATCCAGATTTTGAGTCTGGTATATTCAATATTCTTGAAATATTAGGTGTGGCAGGTGTATCATTACAATCAGAACTTATGACCAAACGCACGATAGTTGCCATGGGTATGAAAGTTCGAACTAAAAAGATAGTCTCAGACGGAGACAAAAAACCTTATCAAAAAGAACATTTGGCGATCATGATGGCAAGTTACTTAGCTGACGTAGGTTATGCGAAACTGGATATAACCGAAAATCCAAAGATCTCCAAAGAAGAGTATGCCATCATCCAACAACATCCGATCATTAGTTACTTGATGACACTTCCCGCACAAGAAATTTCAACTGATGTACGCACTCTTATATTAAACCACCACAGGCCATTTAGAGGAGCCGGTGTGAATAATAATTTTCCAGATGCGAGAATCGTTTTTCAAAAGTTAATGTCTGTTCGTGACATTTATACCAAAGAAACGAACAAAGAACGTATCGTTGAAGATATTGAAGCTCAACTCCATATGCAGGAAAATCAAATCACGACGGCGAACAGAGAAGATGATATTGCGATTCTTTCACTTGCCAGTGAGTATGCATCTTTGACTTCCGCACAAAGTTGGCGACCTGCTTTCAATTCCGCGACCGCATTAAAAATGATCGTAAATGACTCTTTTTTTTCTTATAGCAATAAAAATATCCGCCACCTTCTGGATTACGTCGGAGCGAGTCTTACAAACAATGAAAACATCATCAACACCGATGATTTTATCATTACAGCGGCTGTAGATTCAGAAAAACAAGTCCACTTTGATATCTGTAAGGTGATCGAAGTGGATCGTTACCAAACTCGTCCGAAACTGCAACGCCTTTGCACTATAAAACCGATTTTTAAAAAATCGACAAAATATAGAATCGCAGACTTTGACTTAACGCAAGTGAGAATGGATAGGCGTAAGGCCATCATTGATCTCGGGTCACATGCTGCAGGAAGTATGCGTGTTATATATATCATTGACCCTGAACTAAATGCTCCTTTATTTGATGCAGTCACCAAACTCAGTAAAGTCGCTGTTTAAACTATCCACTTAAAAAGTTCTACTAAATTTTCTTTCCCGGCCAATTGAATTTTTTGCGTCCTTACAAAATCATTTGGTTTTCCTATTTCATTCCATACATCTTCTGAAATCAGCAAAACTGCGTTCAATGGTTTACATGCCGATTCTATACGAGAAGCAGTATTCACAGTGTCGCCTATCACAGTATATTCCATTCGTTCTTCCGATCCGATGTTTCCTGCAAAAACTTCACCTGTATGAATTCCAATTCCAATTTTTATCGGGGTCTCACCAACTTTTTCTCTATCAGCATTAAAAGAACTTAACTCAACTAGCATTTGTTTTGCTGACTTAACTGCATTGATTGAATCCAGCCCAGAAATATCCGAAGGGATAGGAGTTCCAAAAGTCGCCATCACTGCGTCTCCAATAAATTTATCTAGAGTACCCGAATTTGCAAATACGGCCCTTGTCATTCGTTTGCGGTACTCTGTGAGAAATTTCGAGAGGGATGTTGTGTCCATTCCCTCAGAAAAATGTGTGAAATCACGAATATCAGAAAAAAGCACTGTCACTTTTTGTCTTTTCCCAAACTCTATCACGTTAGGTTGTGATGTGATCACATCAATGAGATCTGGGGAAAAATATCTAGATAAGGAAGTTTTTTGGGCTTCGACATTCGCCAGTCGAATGAGCATCACATAAGAACGATAGATACCATAACATACAGCAATCGCCAAACAGACATATGCAATCGGTCTTGCAACAAGTGAATCTGAGATAATAACTCCAGAACCTAAAATATATTCATACCATGATACTGTAGCCTCAACTCCACATGCAAATGCATAAATAGAAAAAATATAAAAATACAATAGAAAGAATAATAGCGAACAAATAACAAGCTGTATACGAAATTGAATCAATGCAAAAGATATTGGAATCATAAAATAATAATACATAGGATTTTTAACAAGAAAATTGGGATTGCCGTTTCCTTCCAATAGATACCAATTCCAAATAGTCATAGCAATGAGAGTGTTATCGACAAACAAACTCACATATTCATACTTTGATTTTAATTTTAAATTTTCTGATTTTAAAATCTGTCTATGTATTATTGTATTTGCAAAGTAGATAAGAATTGCCCCAAAGTTTACCAAAATTCCTTTGATACCGCTCTCCATCGAAATATTCACAATTGCAGAAATAAGTAGACCGATCCCTGCAACATAACGAAACTTATTCGCCATAGCTGCGCCGTGGATTTCCTCCTCTTTTAAGAGGAACATGGCACTAGCTGGAATCGCATGATAAAAAGAAAAAAATGATTTTAGTTTTTGGTATAACAACATGGCTTTGTCTCCTTTATCATAAATTCTCATTGATTCGAAAAGAAAAAAATCAAGATCATGCTTCGATGGGCTTTTTTTATTTAGGCGGAGATATAATATTATCCTTACTTGCCAATTTAGGAATATTATCAAGTGCCTATTCAAAAAACCTAAATGTATGGGAATTAATTTCTTTGGTCTTAGTTACACTCGGTATTTATTTATTAGACCGTTCCTATGACTCTTTCAAGGAAACAACATCGACTCAAACCAAAAGAGGTCTCTTTTATCGAACTAAAATAAAAATCATCATACCCGTAGGATTAATATTTCTAATATTTTCATTAACAATTGCTATTTGGCAATTTTCTTTATCTTTTTTACTAGGGGGATTTTGGATCGGATTGGGAATTTTAATTTATTTTTGTTTTTATTATTTTTTGAAACCAAAATTATTTCCAAAAGAAATTTTCATCGCCGTTTTTTATTGTTTGGGTGTGGCATATCCGATTTATTATAATTCATTTCCTTCAAAACTCATTGAACTTTTCCCATATATTTTATTTTTTCTTTCTATTTTAGCAGAAGTAATGGCACTTTCCTTAAACGATTTTGAATGGGATGCGAAACTACAATTCCATTCCTTAAGTCAGTCACTTGGGAAAAAGAAAACAAAGATAATCTTTCTAACACTCACTTTTATTGGTTTAGGTATAAGTATCTTTCTTAGTATCCAATATTTAACAACGATTAAACTAGTTGCAATGGGTTATATTTTTTATTTTATTTTTCTATTTTTAATCGAAGAAGAGAAAATACATTTTAGATTTATAGAAAAAAAAATTTTACTAGAACTGAGTTACTGTCCATTTTTCTTATATTATCTGCTTTAAATTCTACTGTCCTTAGCGAAGGTCAAAAAAGAGAGTTGCACTATGATCATCTTAATCTTTCATATTTTAGTTTTTATTGGCCTTTTATTTTCTCTACTCTTCTATTTCAAAAAAAAGGAACCCATCCTTTCTCTGGGCTTTTTACCGAGTTTGCGAACTACCCCGCAAAACCTAAAATCAAAGCCTCATTTATTTATATTTGTTACCTACATTCTTTTTTTATTATTTCCACTCACAATTGGCCTCTCCTATTATTTGCACTCTGATGCCAATGTTCTAGTTGTGATCATTTGGATCTTATGGACTTACAACTGGGTCAAATATACATTCTGGAGAGAATAAAAGACTTTCCAGGGAGCATTCCTCACTTTTTCTGGTTTATAGGCAATCCACGAAATCGGGGTAAGGAATGAAAATTTTTGTACTTGTAAAACAGGTTCCAGACACGGAAACCAGCATCAAACCCGGCGACAAAGCAATCAATGAGTCCGGCGTAAAATGGATCATCTCTCCATATGATGAATTCGCAATAGAAGAAGGCATCCGCATTCGTGAAAAAAGCGGTGGCGAAGTCGTAGCAGTTTCCCTTGGACCAGACCGAGTGGTAGAAGCACTTCGCACTGCATATGCCATGGGTGTTGATCGTGCGATTCATGTGAAAGTAGATGACTACATTACTTTCGATTCCACATATACATCTGAATTACTTGCAAATCTTATCAAAGCTGAAAATGCAGATTTAGTCATAGGTGGACGCCAATCCATTGACACTGACAGTTCACAGGTTGTGATTCAAATTGCAGAGCGACTCAATATTCCTCACGTTGCAATGGCTCTCAAACTAGAATTTGACGGTACAAAAGTGACAGCTACTCGTGAAATCGAAGGCGGAACTGAAGTTGTAGAAACGACGGCTCCTCTAGCTATCACAGCACAAAAAGGTTTAAATGAACCTAGATACCCTAGTTTGAAAGGTATCATGTCAGCTAAGAAAAAACCAGTTGATGTTAAAAAACCAGAAGAACTCGGTGCGACTCCATCAAAATTAGAAGTTGTATCATTAGAACCACCTCCTCCAAGAATTGCAGGTCGCAAATTAGAAGCAGGCGATGCGGCAGGTTTTGCATCTCAACTCGTAAAAGCTCTTCGCGAAGAAGCGAAGGTCATCTAAGGAGAACCAAATGGCAGACGTATTAGTAGTTAGCGAATTAAAAGACGGCGAACTTAAAAAAATATCAAAAGAACTCACTTCGGCAGCACGCAAGATTGCGGATGCAAGTGGTGGAAAAGTACATACGGTTGTTATTTCTGATAATGCAGATAAATATGCAGCAGATCTAAAAGCTGTTGGCGCTGATACAATCATTGGTGTTAACTTAGGTGATTTTAACCCAGAAGGTTATGCGAATGGAATCGCAAGTATCATCCAAGAAAAAAAACCAGGTGTGGTTTTGATTCCTCACTCTTCGCAAGGAAAAGATTATTCTGCTAGAGTTGCGATCAAAGTAAATGCGGGTATCGTAGCCGATGCAGTGGGTCTTTCTATCGATGGTGGAAAAGTAGTAGCTAAAAAACCAATTTACTCTGGTAAAGCTTACGCAAATTTCAAAATCAATTCTGAAATTCAAATTTTTACAGTGCGAGCGAACTCACAAGAAGTAACTTTGAAAGATGGCGCGGGCGTAGTTGAAAAATCAGGTGCTGGTGCTGGTGAAGTCAGACTTAAGTCTATTTCTAAAGACCTTTCTGGTGGCAACAAAGTGCAATTAGCGGATGCATCTATCATCGTATCCGGTGGTCGCGGGATCAAAGGACCAGAAAATTGGCCAATGTTGCAAGACTTAGCAGATACACTAGGGGCAGCCCTAGGAGCGTCGCGTGCGACAGTGGATGCAGGTTGGATTTCTCACTCTCACCAAGTCGGTCAAACTGGTAAAACAGTTTCTCCAAATTGTTATATAGCTTGCGGTATTTCTGGAGCCATTCAGCATTTAGCTGGTATGGGTTCTTCCAAATACATCGTAGCGATCAATAAAGATGGAGATGCTCCAATTTTTAAAGTGGCAACCTACGGTGTGGTCGCAGACCTCTTCGAAGTGGTGCCGGCTCTTACTTCCGAATTCAAAAAAGTGCTGGGGTAATCCTAGCACTACTTTTGCATTGGAGTTGTGTTCCCCATTTTTCGAACCCTTCCTCTATTTTTCATGCTGTGTTTCATTCTCACAAATAGAATCGAAGCACAGGATGGAAAAGAAAAACTAAACGCCGTTATAGCAAAACTTAATTCCCTCGATACATTCCGGGCTACCGTCACTATCAATGGTGGTCTAACAGGCGTTCTTTCCTATAAAAATCCTTATCAAATGCATGTTCGTTTGAATGATGGTCGTATCATTTCCGCTAATGGAAAGGTATTATGGTTTTATAGCCCAGATACTTCCCTCTCGGGTCGCCAAGATTTAAAAGGTGGTACTGGGGGCCTTGCAGGTATGTTGTCTGGTTATGAAACAGTCACTGTTTCAGGTAAAACTTTCCGACTTACCTCTCCTACAAAAAGATATACTGAGATCATACTTGTCGTTTCCGATAATGATTTGCCACGAGTGATTAAAATGAAACGAGAAGATGAAGAAATTACTGAAATTGCTTTTTCTGGAATTGCGACAAACATCGGACTCGGAACCAGTTTATTTAATTTTCAACCTCCAACAAATTCTCAAATCGTTGAAAATCCTCTCAATCAGAAGGAATGACGTATGACGCCCGTTTCACGAACCGAAGCTCATAGAGTTTTTGCTGATCTGTATAGAAAATCAAGGACTCCTGAACACCAACAGCTTATCGATGAAGCAATTTTAAAATCAAACGATGTTTTTATACGTATTGATCTTATCAAAAAAGTTGATGAAGATTATCAAAATCGCAATAAACCAAAAGACAAACCCAAAGTAGCGATAGAGGAAAGACCTCAAAGAGACCAAGGCAATAGGCAAGATTCACAATCTAAACAAGAACAGAAACCTCGTAAACCAGCGGACTTAGTTTCAACAGATTCCGCCAAACAAAAACAAGCTGGTCAAAAGAAAAAACCAGAACCGGCAAAACAAGGTGGTGGATTGTTTGCAGGTCTTTTTGGCGGTGGTGCTGCACAAAATCCGATCGCAAAATTTGCCAAAGAAACTGGAACCATTGATATAGGATTGTTTGGAAGAAATCCTACCATTTCTAATGCTGCAGAAAAACTATTTCGAACTTTAAAAGAAGATACCATCATTCCCACAATTCAGGCATTGAGAACATCAGAACAACAAGGTTGGCGTTTATGGACACCACTTGTATATAATGTGATTAGCAATTATAGTAAATTTTTTAATGCATTCGTATCACTTGATTCTTTATTTTTAGATAAGATTTCTCCTGAAATTTTTTTGGACAGGTCCATAAAAATGCAAATGTTTTATGTTAGGTTTTTACAAAGAGATGATGCTAAACAAATCATAGTAGACAACCTACCGAAAATAGTGGGCATGGATGACAAACTAACAAACAAAATGTCAGCTGTCATGGAAGGAATCAATTATGGCGTCAATCTCGAAGTTTCTAAACCAAAGCTGACAGATGTTATAACAGCCTTTTATATCGTCTCCAAAAAGAAAATGTTTACCTGGGATGATATTGTCGCAGATCTACGTGTACCATTAGTTCAAGAGCATAAATTCCAAGCGTCACGAGAGATTCAAAAAGAAGTCGAACTTACAGTTTCCAAAACTACGGAAGATATCAATATACGTGTTTTCAAAAAGGAAGAGCTCCAAAATTTAAGAACACGATATTTTACTATCGATGATAAAGGAAAAATAAGTTTTGAATTTTTAAATCAGGTAGTTGATGACTTTGTAAAACTACATATCCCTGAGGCAGTAAAGAGCCAATCCATTAAAAATACATATAAGTCGATGCCGCATAAATTACTTTATCTCTTGTTACGCGACATTCAAATCGTTTATATAAATATGATCGAAGGATACATTCGCCTAGGGGATATCAATCAAAACCAAGATTTGTTAATTGTTCAGCCAGGCCTTTTTCGAAGTGAAATTGAAACTATGAACAATCTTGTTCGATTGATAGAAAATTTTAATAAAAAATTCCCGAGTTTTCAATACACTTTCCAACAATTCAATAGCGATTTTAGCAAAGGCACTATTGATCAAATTGTTAATAATATTTTAAAAGTATTAACGGATTCAGCAGAATTTTTCGGAGCCTTCGCAAATAAATTAAATCTAATGATAGAAAGCCATTTGATGGCAAAATCAAACGAATCCAAAGGGAAAGGATCAGATAAAATTGCTATTACAAAAGAAAAAGTAATCGAAGAAATAAAATTACAACAAAGGTTTATTCCCCATTACGATAAAACATTGGTGACCAAAGAACGGATCAATGGAATGACAGTTGAAGAAATATTCATTCAACTAACAAAGTATTTATATAATTATGCAGTCATTTTTAAGGACCCACAAACTTCACAAAAGTTAACTGCTCATAGAAAAATAGAACAAGAGTTAATTGTCCTACAAAATGAATACGAAAGGCTTACGAATTCTTCCTTCTCTTCCGATGGATCAGGTCTAGTCTCTGAAGTTCCCGAAAATGAACCTGGCGACTTAGGAGAATAAACTCAGATGAGGATATTAACAGGAGTTCAACCTTCCGGAAAACTACATTTGGGTAATTATTTTTCTGCTATTAGAAAAATTTTAGAATATCAATCAAACAACGAACTTTTTCTCTTTGTTGCAAACCTTCATGCCTTAACAACTTTTTCTTCCAAAAATGATCTGGAAGATTACACTATGTCCGCTGTTCTCGACTTACTAGCGCTTGGTGTCGATCCAGAAAAAACAACTTTGTGGGTACAAAGTGATATCACCGAAGTCACAGAATTGGCATGGTATCTTTCACAATCCATCACCGTATCCCAATTGCAATTAGCACATTCATTTAAAGATAAAGTTTCTAAGGGATATAGCCCTGGTGCCGGACTATTTACCTATCCCATCTTGATGGCAGCAGATATTTTACTTTTCTCAGCCGATAAAGTTCCTGTCGGCAAAGACCAAAAACAACATTTAGAATTTGCTCGTGATATAGCCGAAAGGTTCAATGCACAATTTGGAAATTTACTTCGCATCCCCGAACCAGACATAGACGAAAAGACTGCCACTATACCAGGTGTAGATGGTGCCAAAATGTCAAAATCTTACAAGAACACGATTGATCTATTTGCGACTGAAAAAGAGATCAGAAAGTCTGTCATGTCAATTCTGAGTGATTCCAAAGGAATCGAAGAACCAAAAGATCCAGATACTTCTATTATATTTCAAATTCATAGCCTATTCTTAGATGAAACAGAAAAATCCTCGCTTAAGGCACGTTATTTGAAAGGTGGCGTAGGTTATGGGGATTTAAAAAAGTCACTTCTAGAAATAATTATGGAAAAATTTGCCCCCTTTAGAAAGAGAAGGGAAGAATTGGTTTTGGACCAATCATATGTAAAAAGGATCCTTAAAGAAGGCAAACAAAAAGCCAAATCTATTGCGGAACAAAAACTAACGGAAATACGAACTTCGCTTGGAATTTACAGATCTTAATTTTTTTCTTTCGATTTTAACTCACAAAATAATTTAAAATTTACCTTATTCTTTATGGCTAAGATTTCTTTGCCTCTGCCCTACCCATGTTCGCAAGGTGGAATCATTGCGATGGGTATTTCGTGTTCGGCTACTTTGTTGAAATATTCTGAACATCTAAGTGGTGCTCATTTAACATTACTCATACTATTTATTATTTTTTGGCTCACAAACGACGCTTTGTTCTATTTTTTTAAGAAAAGAATTTTTAAATTTCTTAGAATCTTCTTCTTGGGAAGTATATTATTTTCAAGCATTGTTATATGGAAAGTATCTACGCCTAACCAAAAACCAATGAAAGGTAAATCTGAAATCGCTATAAATTTTTCTAAAAAAATTGAATCCTTACTATCTCAAAGCATTTTACCAAAAGAATCACAATTAGTAGCGAAAGGTCTCGTTCTCGGATCAAGTGCGGGATTACCTTTAGAAATGAAAACTAGAGCTAGAGAGGGGGGGATTTTACACTTGTTTGCTGCATCTGGATTGCACCTGGGTATCTTTATAGGTTTCAATCTTTTCATTTTAAAAAAAATATTTTCCAAGGTTCGTTTTCTCCCCTATATAATCGCCTTACTCTTTGGATTTTTTTATTTATTGTTATTAGATTTCCCCGTTTCATTTTTACGCGCTTATTGCTTCGCCGTGTATAGTTTACTCGGATCTTTATTTTATAGAAAGGTTATGCCTGGGGATGTTCTTGCCTACTCTTCTGCGAGCATTGCTATGTTTTTATACGCAGATTTTTTGAGTGTAGGTTTCTTACTCTCGTTTGGTGCTGTGTTTGGCATTTTTTATTTTAAACCTGTGATCGATTTTTACTTTTTACCGGGAGTCCGACATTTTCTAAAAGACAATGTAAGTATTTCACTTGCTTGTTCCTTTGCGACCTTTCCCACTTTGGCCTATTATTTTCATTCATTTTCATTTGGCAGTTTTTGGATCAATCTTTTTGTAGTACCACTCGCATCCTTGGTATTACCAGTTCTCTATTTGAATTTGATTTGTGAATGGTTAATAAAAAGTAATTTCACATTTTTGTTTTGGCACATAACGGATTTTATTTTGCGAGTATTCTTAAAAGTTGTCACGATGACAACAAATTCATTTTCCTTTTACTATCAGTGGGATTATTTACCTTTGAGTATCTTAATCTATTTATTTTTTATATTTTCACTTTTGATACTTCCTTATTTTATTTTCCAAAACCGATTTCATAAATTGTATGAGAACGAAAATATAATGAAAAGTGTCATCATTGGAAGTTTAATCACATTATTTTTTTTCTTTTACTTTCCCTTTGGAATCATCAATTTTGAATCAAAAGATGATTCAAAATTAACGACGGAATACTTTATAAATAAAGGAAATTCTATCATTCATAGCAATCATTCCGTTTATTTACTTGGAAAATGTTTTAAACAAAAATATTCCCTTCATCAAATAGGAAAATTGAAACTTTCCCTAACGAACGAAATTAATTTGGAAGATAGATCTTGTTACCCCATTGCCCTACACCTTGCAAAAACCATCCAAAGACGAAATGGATATTTACCCAAGGTCTTACTTTCTAAAGAACCAATCGTAGTCCCAGTGTTTCTTGCAAATCTACAATCCCAGATTGTAAGGTTTGACGGTGATAAAAAAAAACTTTTTTCTCTTCTGAAAGTCCTAAAAGAAAATGAAACAGACTTACAAAAAACAAATGAAAATAAAGGAGGAATCATCGTTTTGGATCTTCCTCCCTGGTCGAAAGAAAAATTGGAAGATTGGAAAAAATACCAAAAACTTCTTGGGATTTCTTCTTACTGGAAAATTATGAGTAAAGAGGAACTTCTTGCAAAACAAATACCGCACACCAACGGAGATCCAAGAGTTCCTATCCTCTAACGGATTAAATGCGCAAAAAAAATTCGGACAAAATTTTCTCATAGATCAAAATATCACTCGTTTCATCATCGAGACTTCAAAACCTTTTTTGGAAAATCAAAAAACCGAGGTCGCCGAAATAGGAATTGGCCTTGGAACTTTAACTCATCCTATCTTAGAACTAAATTTACAAACTCATTTATTTGAAATTGATTTAGCTTATATTGAACTCGCCAAAAATACGTATTTAAAGGATTACCCCAAAGCAAAATTATATCCTGGTGATGCTCTAAAAAACCTACATTTCATCTGCGAAAAAGAAATTTTTGTTTTTGGAAATTTACCATACCACCTAACTAGTGATTTTATAACTACTATTGTAACAGATTTTACTAATCTCGTTGGAGCCATATTTATGGTTCAAAAAGAATTCGCAGAACGTTTGACAGGTGAGACATCTTCCTTATCAATATTTTTAGAAGCCATAGGAAAAACTACACTGCTTCGGCATGTGAATAAAAAATGTTTTTACCCAGCACCCAAAATTGATTCCAGCCTGATCCTTTTTAAACCACATCCTCGCTCTGAACAAATTTTCAAAAATAAAGAAGAGTTACAAATTTGGTCTCAAATGTTACGTACTTTCTTTTGGGGAAAACGCAAACAAATCCAAGTTAGTCTACGGGAATCCCCTTTTTCCCAGGACCCACTTTTTCAAAAAGCCGTCAGTTCCGCTTGGGAAAAATTGGGCATCGCACCCTCTAAGCGACCGGAAGAATTGAACAGAAAACAATTTCTGAATCTTGGTCAGGAATTACTTGACTCTTTGTCAAAATGATGGCAATAGTGATACTTATGTTTGAGAACTTCACGCCTCCCCCTTTTGTTACCTTTGCGATTCCAGGATTTTTTGTCCTGATCGGAATTGAAGTTGCTATTGGTGCTTGGAAAAATAGACAACTCTACCGCTTGAACGATTCCATAGCGGATCTAAGTACTGGGATTTTGTCTCAACTTTGGGGTCTTTTCCAAAAGGGCATTGGTCTTTTTGCCTACTTTTATATCTATGAACACTTTCGTATTTTTGAATTTGCACTTAACAACCCTTGGGCTTGGGTTCTTTGTATCGTTGGCCAAGATTTTTGTTATTATTGGTCGCATAGACTCGCACACGAAGTGAATATCCTTTGGGCAGGGCATGTGATCCATCACCATAGCGAGGAATACAATCTTGTCGTGGCCCTTCGCCAAACAGGACTTGGCGGGCTTATCTCTTGGATTTTTTATGTTCCTCTGGCACTAGTCGGATTTCACCCTTGGATGTATCTTGGATCAGGACAAATCAACTTAATTTACCAATTTTGGGTGCATACAAAAGCAGTGGGAAAAATTGGCAAGGTGGGCGAATATTTACTTTCCACTCCTTCCCACCACCGCGTTCACCATGCGATCAATCCGATCTATATAGATAGAAATCATGGTGGTATTTTTATCATATGGGATCGTCTATTTGGTACTTTCCAAGAAGAACTCGAACCATGTGTGTATGGAACGGTCAAACCACTCAAGAGTTTCAATCCAGTCTATGCAAATGTTCATTACTATGTAGAACTCATCCAACAATCCTTCAAAGCAAAGGGTCTTTGGAATAAGGTATTGGTTTTTCTAAAAAGACCAGGTTGGATGCCACCAGAAGGAAATCGTCCGGCTGGCTATTTGCCGATTCCAGAAGTTAGTCCGGAACGCTTTGTCAAATACGATCCAAATCCTAGCGCAGAGGTTCGTTCTTACACTACGGCTTGGTTTGTGGGCATATTATTATTGTCTTTTTCCTTTCTATTGTTTGTGACCAAGTTTTCTCTTCTTTCACAGATCCTATTTGCCTTATGGGTGACAATTTCCCTTGTCGCGGTCAATGCGATGATTGAAAGCAAATCTTGGGCTGTCTCTGTGGAAATCACTCGTTTGATTTTCGGATTTTTGCTCTTGGGATACTTTGGCCTTGGTTGGGTTTCGTATGGAATCGGCATCGCGTTTCTTATGATGGCTGGTTTTCATTTTTATAGAAGCCAATCCAAGTCCTTTCAAAGTGTGAGTGCTTAAAATTCTCTTAACTTACGATATTCACCTGAGAGGATCCCCCTCTCAGGTGTTTTAAAATTCCTTTGATTTCCAAATCCACTCTTGTCAGAATTTCCCCATATTTAAATTATGTCACTTTAGTGCCTTTTTGACTTAAATTTTTGTCCTCCTTTTCCTTGACCCAAGAGCTTGCCGTGAGATTTTGGCAGTGCACAATAAAATGTGAGGGCGAAAAAGATGAAACGAAAAAGATCACTGTTTAGTATTCTAGGAGCCATCCTACTGGTCGTATCCTTCTCAGCATTTGCATCCTACCAAAAGAAAAAAAATGAGCCAGTTTATCTCGATAACCAAGTTTTCCAAAGATATGGCGATGCTTGGGGACTTTGGGTCAATTTCCGAACGGAGAAAAAATCAATCGAAGAGAAAGTGGCAGAATTTGGAGCCAATCTAGACGAAGTTTACGAACTGAATGCCGTCCTAGAAAAAGAAAAAAAGAACTTAAAACGTTTTATCTTCATTCCCTATAGCAAATCCTATTCCCAAAAATTGCAAGAATCAGGAATGTTTCGTGAAGCAGTCGACTCTCAAATTGACCAATTCATTTGGCCAGTACTCCCCAATAACCGTTCACGGATTTCCTCTCGCATCGGCAGAAGGTGGAACACTTTACATACAGGTGTGGACATTGCCATTCCTAAAGAGTCAATCGTCCTTGCAGCGGCTGATGGCGTAGTGGAAATCGCAGGACGAAGTGGAGATTATGGAAATACCGTAAAAATATACCACCATGACTTAAATCATTTTCATACAGTTTATGGGCACAACAACCAAGTCTTTGTTAAAGCAGGTGACATTGTCAAAAAAGGACAAATCATCGCACTCTCAGGTAATACTGGCAAATCCACTGGTCCCCATGTTCATTTTGAAGTTAGATACCACAATGTGTATCTCAACCCAGAAAACTTTCTCACACCTTTTGAAGAAGGAGTTGCGACAAGTATGGTAGGTTTCGCTAATTAATCTGTGACATCCACTTTTCCGCTTAGAAGTTGGGTTCCTGAAATTCACAGGAACCTAAACGAAACTATTCTTTTGAAGCCAGGCCTCGCTTGTTTTGATTTTGATAATACACTCATCCGAAATGATTTTGGCGAAAAATTAATGGAAGCCATTATCCAAGATGGTATGGTCCATTTGCCAAAAGACCTTAGCCCTTATTTCAGAGATAAGGACTTTTGGAAAGATCATGAAATCCATCCACTCTCTCAAAAAGAATCACTTATTTGGGAAGAGTACAGTTACCATTTAAAAGAATTCGGCATTGAAAATGGCTATCGTTGGACTTGTTTTTTATTTCAAGGCTTAAGCAAACAAACGTTTTATGAATTGAGCAGGAGAAATTGGGAAAAAGTAGGAAAACTAAAGGGCGATATAGCTGTGTTTCCTCAAAAGGAAATGATAGACCTCATCCAATTTTTAAATCAAAATTCCTGGGAAGTATATATTGTCACTGCCTCCCCTGAAGAAGGCATAGCCGCTATCGCATCTCACTTCTATGTGAAAGAGGAGAATGTAATCGGCATGAGACAAGTTAAATCTTCCACAGGAATAAGCGTTCCTGAAATCATTGAACCTTATACATATGGAGAAGGAAAAGTAAGTGCAATTCGTACACGAATTGGAAAACTTCCTGATTTAGCCTTCGGCGATTCCTTCAACGACTTTCCTATGTTATGTGCATCCAAATTGGGAGTTGCGATTGATAAAGGAAATCCCGAATTTGTAGAAGCATGCCAAAAAAAACAAATCTTGATCCAACCCTACTTTTCACTTAGTTCTTAATCTATTATGAAACCTACACTAATCTTAGTATCAAATTCTATTGGCGATGACAAAGATTTACCTCCGCGAACAAAAGAATTATTGGAAAAAGCAGACCTGATTCTTGGCGAAGAACAACGTACGACCTCGACTCTTTTAAAAAGATTAGGGCTATCAAAAAATTTTGAGATATTCAATGAACATTCAACAAAAGAAGAATTGGAAGATCTTGTATTACGTTTAACACAGGTTCCACTCACTGTCATCATTTCTGATTCGGGTAGCCCAGGTCTTGAAGATCCAGCTCGTAAATTAGTTCCGAAAGCTTGGGATTATGGCATTACCGTTCAATCTGCACCTGGACCCACTGCGGCTATGGCTGCTTTGACGGCTTCTGGTTTCCAATCTTCCCCCTTTACCTTTGTCGGTTTTTTTCCAAAAGAGCAAAAAGACAGAGAACGGGAACTAAAACACTACCTAAGTTTGGGTCATACTCTCGTATTTTATGAGACCCCATACCGAACCAAACATATGTTAGAATCTCTTTCTAAAGTTTTGCCAAATCAAAGACGTTTGTTTTTGAATTTGGACATTTCAACCCAATACGAAAAATCCTATCGTGGCTTAGCAAAAGATATTTTCAAACAAGCCGCAAACCATCCAAAAGCTATGCCTGTTTTTGTGATCGAAGAGAAAAATTCCAGACACAACGGATAGTTTCTTGACTCACCTCTGTTATATTGGATATTGAGTCATGGTCACTAAACTCGAACCATCGGAAGATGAGAAAGAATCAGCCTTTGCTGAGGCTGGCGATTATATAACAGACGTCGTTAAGGAAAACTTAAAACTGATTCGTCATACGAAAGGTTTTTCTTTGGATAAATTAGCGAATCGTTGCGGAGTCAGTCGTGCCATGCTCTCCCAAATCGAACAAGGAAAATCCGTTCCTACGATCTCCGTCCTTTGGAAAATCGCGAATGGCCTGAGTGTTCCCTTTTCAGAACTCCTCAAAGAAAAAAACCAAGACGGTGTCCATGTTCTCAAAGCAGAAAACTCAAAAGTACTTTATTCAAATTCGAGAGTCTTTGCGAGTCGTGCCCTATTTCCTTTTTTAGGAAACCGTAAAACAGAATTTTACGAATTAGTTTTAAAGCCTGGTGGACATGAAGTAGCGGAAGCACATAAAACTGGCACAACAGAAAATATAGTCGTTGTTTCCGGCAAACTAAGGTTACGTGTAGGTGAAAAAGTTGTGGAATTGGAAGCAAAAGATTCCGTATTTTTTAAGGCAGATGTCTCTCATGAATATTCAAATCCAACTGACCAAGAAACTTTGATGTATTTGGTTATGGATTATACGGATGAGGTAGGCTAAGGCCATTTCATTGGAATACCGTGAAATAAAAATCAATTTACCGAAAGTCGGTTCTGACGACCTTTATTCATTATTAGAACTACTACAAGTAGCTGGGTATTATGAAATTCTATTTGATGGTGATGCACCGAAAGAACCAGACCAAGGAATTTTAAAAGAAAATACAAATATTCGAATTTATTTAAATACTGATGAAATTCAAAAAGAAATTCAAATTATCGTATTTCTAAAAGTAAACTTTCCACATAACTCAAATTATGAAACTAGAATCATTGAAACTAGAGATTATGAAGAAGCTTACAAAGAATTTTACAAACCCTTTTCCATAGGTAAAAAGCTATGGGTGATCCCGACTTGGGAAAAAGGTTCAGAAGTCACAGAAAAACTTTGGAAAGATGAAAATGGGATTCCTTTATTTATAAACCCTGGTGTGGCATTTGGTACAGGGCATCATGAAACCACCAAACTGATATTAGAACGTTTAGATACACTTTCAGAAGCGGAAAAACCTTTTTTTCAGTCGGCTTGTGACTTAGGTTGCGGATCTGGGATTCTCTCTATTGGTCTTGCAAAACTTGGTACGAAAAAAATATTCGCGTTGGACATTGATCCAAATGCCGTTAAGGCTGCATGGTCCAATTGGCAAGAAAATGATTTTTCACGTGATTATAAATTCACCGTGGAAGAGTCAGGCCTAGACAATGAACACTGTCTCAGTGAAACCTATGATTTAGCGATTGCTAATATTACTTTTGCAGTATTGTCGCAAAACATTCGTAATCTTGCCAAAATAAAATGCAAAAGGTTTATCTTTTCTGGAATCATCACTGAAAAAAAAGATGCCTTTATGGAATTGCTACATCAACATTTGCCAGGTGACCTACTCTATTCTTTCGAATGGAATGAATGGTGGGTGCTTGACTGGCAGAAAACTTAAGTTTTTGTAAAATATTTAATCAGTCGCACTTGGTTACCTGAATCATTGTATTCTATGCGATCAAAAACTGATTTTGTCATATAGATACCTCTTCCATGTTGTTCATGCGCTTCATTGATAGATTCTATAGACTGGCTCATAATTTTTTTATGATCAAATCCTTTTCCCTCATCTGTGATTCGATAGGCGACATACTCATCTGCCAATACATATTCGACCTTAATGGACTTGCGATTATAACGCGGGTCTTCTTGTCTCTTCTGGAGAAATTCTAGATAATTTCCTTCGAGTAATGCTTGCGATTTTTCATCAAAGCCTATATTCAAATTTCCATGTTCTATCGCATTGATAATAATTTCTCTGAGTGAAGTTCTCACTTCGGTCTGCATAATGGATGTCATATGTTTTCCTAAATTAGCAGTCACTTTTTGAGAAACCAACTCTGCATTTCTTAAATAATTATTGATTGTAAAATCAATCCTTTCTGAATCCAAAAATCGAATCAAGGTATCTTCTACTTGAGGAATTAATGTAACAAGTATTTCGCGTAAATCACCAAATTCTATGTATTGTAGTCTTACAAACATATCCTTTGGCTCTTTGACATATTTTTGAGAAAATTCGACTACGAACTGATCGACTTTGCCAAGCATATTCAATTCTTGCAATTTTTCATTTAAATATAACAAATTGAAGCCGGCTTTTTTTCCCTTGATAGGATATAATAACTCTTCCAGCTTTTTACCTTTGATATCATCTGTGCGAAAACCAAGGTGCCTCGCAATGGACCTGTTTACATTGATGATACGAGTTTCTTCATTCAGAAGTAAAATGACTTCATTTGCTCCTTGAAAAATCTCCCGGAAACGTTTTTCTGATTCCTCGATTTTTACTTTCACATGCGACAACTCACGCAAATTTTCTCTAAGGCTTTTTGATAGCGAATTGATTCTATCAGCCAGTCCAAGGGAAAGTAAAACCACTTCTAAAGCGGTACCAATTTGGATGGTCCATCTAGTGACATTATTATCAGGTAAAATTCCTAAACTTTTCAATGCATATAATAGAACACCTAACAAAAAGAATGTCCAAGCGATCAAATAAAACTTAGCACTGCGACCTTTTTTTAAAAATGCAATCACTCCACCTGCGATCATGATAAATGCCGAGATAATAGCGAATCCAATGGCTATCAGTGTTGCAAACCTATACGGTAGAATCAGAGTGAGAATACTCACACTCACCAATGTATAAAACCAATATTGCATTAATTTGGCAAAAAATGGAGCCAGTGACCTTAAACTCAAAAATTGGATCGCAAATAAAATACCGAGAAAACTAGAGGAAACCATAAAAAATGGCAAACAAGAATTTGCCCACCATACAAAACTTGGCCAGATATATTGAAAGGCAATACCGTTGTTTGTTAAATGAAAAAAGGAAATATTTGTTATAAATAACACATAAAGTATGTAACTTATCTCTCGAGTAAAAACATAAATAGAAATATTGTATAAAACCATTACGAGCATAATACCGTAGAACAAACCAAAGATGATTTGTTCCTTATTCATTTTACTAACGAAGGCTTGCGTTGACCATGCAATCAAAGTTAGTGGAATGGTGGATTCTGATTTTAACCTCAGATAATAAACTGATGCGGAATTTGGTTTTTCAATTAAGGGAAATACGACATTTCGATAATTTAGATTTCTATCGGAAAAATCTCGTGAATCGCCTGAAATAGTAATCAGATTTTCTGGTATGTTTTTACCATAAATTTCTATTTCATCAAGTAGGGGAAAATCAAATTCGATTAACCAAGGCAAGGCGATATTTGTCTTATTTTCGACTGGGATTCGAACCCAAAACTGAGAGCTACTAAATCCTAAATTCTCGGAATCGGGTCGTTTGAATTTTTGATCCAACTTACCTGCAATGATTTCTGTAGAGGTAAATTTACTTTCTGGGTCTTCTAATAAAGTAATATATCGAATCAAACCTTTTCTTTCCATCTCGGGTTTTAGAGGGAAAGGAACATCTGCCTTTACGGCAAAAGAAAGGAACAAAACCGAAAAAAGAAAAAAGAACTTCAAATATGTTTTCAAATGTAGTATCCGATACCTGTACTTAAGCTAAAAAAGCATACACAACTAGAACGGAATTTGGTAATTTTTCTAGCCTTTTTTCGGTTTCCGTAGAATTTAGGGGAAAGATTTATGAATCGCAAAGATTTTATTAAAAAAATTGGTATTACCGGATCCTTACTCACTTTAGCAAAGACCTCCCCTATTTTTGGCCAAACCGAAAATCATTCTGAATCAAAAACTACAACAAAGTCATCTTCAGATAAAACTGCGATTGTACTCGGAGGTGGACTTTCGGGTTTATATTCTGCCTATCTCCTCAAACAATCAGGTTATAAAGTGACCATTGTAGAACGGGGAGAAAGATTAGGTGGAAGAATCTTTACCTATGTAGATAAAAATCTTGGCATACAACAAGATTTAGGTGGTGAGTGGATTGGCGAAGGCCAGTCTGATATCAAAACTCTGGTCAAACAATTGGGATTAACCCTGAATGAATCACCTATTGCTTCAAAATTTCAGCTCAAAAGTTCAAATGAAAATTCTTTAATAAAAATATCTCCTGCTTCTTTAGAAACCTTAGAGAAAGTAATCGAATTACACAAGTCGCTCGGTGAATCTAAAAAACAAGGTTTGGATAAGATCAATTTTTCATCTTATGTTAGATACCAAGGTATCACTGAAGATGAAATGCGATCCATAAACGAAATCTATCGTACGTTAGTTGGCGGAGATTTAAATCAAATTTCAAGTGAAGCTTTACTGAATGATTTGGCATCCCAAGAATCTTCACTTCGACCGAAGTATTATATTAATGGTGGTGCCGAAAAAATCATTAAAGGACTTACGGATCTTCTCGGAAAAGAAACAGAAATTTCTTTGAATGATCCTGTTATAAAAGTGAGTCAAATTAAAAATTCAGTACAAGTCGAACTCACTTCTGGTAAAATGATTAAAGCTAGTCTTTTGATTTGTACTATCCCACCACAAAACATTTTAGATATAAAATGGACTCCTTCTCTCCCAAAAGATATGACATATTCTAGTCTTCGAATGCAGTCAGGTCGCATTTCAAAAAATATGGCAATATGCAGAAAGAAAGACAGCGTAACACCTAACTTATTACTTTCTGATACACCAATGCAAGCTTTATATGTTGCGAGTGATGAAGCTATTGGTGAAAATTTCTATGCTTTGACATCAATCACAAATGGTGACCGAGCCACTTTGATTGAAAGATCGAGTGAAACCCAAAAGAAAGCATTATTCAAATTATCAATACAAGAACTTAAACTCTCAGACGATATCCCAGATCAAAATTTTATTTTTCATTCGTTTCAAAAACTAACAGGACAAAGAGGGTTTGTTTCCCTCTATCCACCTGGCTCTTTTGGAATCAAGGAAACGTGGATCGAACCTTATGAGAGAGTTTTCTTTGCTGGTGAACACTTAGCAAAACATTCAGGAACGATGGATGCAGCAATAGAATCTGCCATCCAAGCGGTTAACAGAACTTAAATCAGATTACATTTATCAAAATTTAGATTATTTAAGCCCGAATAGGGTTCTTAGGATGATGGTATTTTTTATAAAGGTATCATAAATTAAAAAACTAAGGACCAATACCAAACTTACATGTATACCGAACTTATAATATGGAGAGATATCTATGTTTCTTATAAAATAAGCAATTCCTAAAGAAATTGGATGGTGCAATAAATAAATAGGAAGACTTGAATCTACGAGATAAACTGTGAATGGATTAGTAACATTTGCTATTTTTTGAAACAAAAAAACAAAAAAATAAGTCCAGACCAAAGGAGACATACTCCATAAAAATACATGCGTTAGTCGGATAATTTGATTTCCGTAATAATAGGGCATCCATAGGGGATCACTTATCTCTAATTGATAAAACAATATAAAAATCAGGATTCCGAGTATTAACAAAATAGAACCTTCTAACTTTGATTTAATGATCTCAGAAATTAAAATTGATCTTTTAAAATAAGCCAATATCCCCACAAAGAAAAATCCACATTGATACATAAAGGTCAATTTATCTACCCCGATATAATCATCACCTCTAGGGAAAAAAGAATGAGCTAAGGTTGTAAAAATAAATGGAATCAGTATAAAAATGAATGATTGTAAAAAAGTGTTATCCGGTAAGTTCTTTGCTATAAATTTAAAAATAGATTTTGGAATCACAATAAAAATCAAACTGAAAAGAAATAGATCCACTAAAAACCAAATATGAGAATGAGAAAAATTTTTGATCGTAAAAAAATCTGAAACAAAAGGAACCACTAGGACATTTGTGTATTTTAACTTCGCCACTAAATAATATTGGATAGGTGCAAAAAATATTAACCCGATGATCATAGGTATCAGGATTCTTTTGATTCTCCCTTCTATATAACTCTCTTTGCCTTTCTTTTCCCAGACTAATACCGAAAAATAACCAGAAATAATGAAAAATAATGGCATTCGAAAGCTATGAACCCAAAAAGAAAAGTATCCAAAGGGCTCTGCGCGATTTAAATTTTGGATCGCATAGCTAATTTTAGGTGCATAGACGATAGCGGCATGGAATACAATGCCGAGTAATAATGCAAAAGACCTCAAATTATCTAAATATAAAAGTCTTCCCATTCCTTCTTATGAAAAATGTGATAAGCAATAATCGTCGATCCTTTTTCTTTCCTTGACAAACCAAATCATACTAGCTTGTCTTTTGTTATGGAAACCTCGCCCAAGGAAGAACCATTTTTCTCTACTGTATCCGATGAGGAAATAGCGCGAGAAAGAAAAAAAGCCAAGGAATTGAAAAATACGGCTTGGTGGAAAAATAAACGATCTTCTGGAACGTGCCATTATTGTGGGAAAAAATTTAAGGTAGATGAGTTGACTATGGATCACCTAATCCCACTCATTCGAGGTGGCTTATCAGTGAAATCAAACTTAGTCCCAGCGTGCAAAGAATGTAATTTCAAAAAAAAACATAGCCTCCCTTTCGAAAAGGATTTCTTTACATAATGGATTTAAAAGATCTCGGATTACAAAATGATGATTATTTACCGAGTCGTTCCTCAGAAGAAATTGATCTTGTAGATGAAAAAGGAAATAGTTTTTTATGGGAAGTTTTTTATTCCTTTTCACTGAACGGAAATGAATATCTCGTTTTTATACCGACTTCTGAGGCAGAATATTATCTCGTGAATGTGGAGTTAGATGATCCTGACTCGGATGTACCTGGTTATATTGTATTAAGACTTGGCAATGACGAGAACGGCGAAGAAATACTAGAAGAAATTATTGATCCAGATGAATTAGAAGAAGTCACAGAATTTGTAGAAGATGAAATAGGATTCATTGGCCAATTTCTTAATCAGGGGGAATGACAAGAGTTTCGCCCTTACAAACGATTTCATTCTTTTGATTCGTCCAAACGATTTTCATTCTTATCGCTTTTAGTTTTAAAATTTTTTCAATCACTTCCACCTTACATGTAATCGTATCACCAAAGAATACAGGTTTTCTAAATTTAGTATTCGTTTCTAAAGCCACAGTACCAAGACCTGGTAACTTCATCCCTAAAACAGGTGCTAGGAGTGAGGCCGCCAAACCACCATGTGCAATACGTGTTCCAAATACAGTCGTCTTTGCATACTCTTCATCGGTATGAAGTGGATTAAAATCTCCACTGATTCCCGCAAAAAGATACACATCTGTTTCTGTTATTGTTTTAGAAAAGGAAGCTGTTTCCTTTAGCACAATTTGTTCGTACGTTTTCCCTTTTTGATACATCATAACACTTGTTTCTTGGACTTTGGTTGGAATTCAAAATGGTATAGAATCCCTTGATTTTCCTCAGATTTAATTTCTATAATTCGACCTACCATTTGGCTACATAGAGAAAATATGACTGATAAACCGATACTTTCAGCACTCTGAATATCAAAACCTTTGGGAAATCCAATTCCATTATCAGAATATTGAAAATCCATTTTTTCATCATCAGCGATAGAAAGTTTTATTACTATTTCTGCATTATGTTTATCTATAAACGCATGCCTTAGTGAATTGGTTAACATTTCTGTAAGCATTAAACCGAGGGGAATTGCCAAAGTTAAATTGAGATCTTTAGAATCTACGATTTGAACAATTCGTATATCCATACGCATGTACATCAATTTAATATTTTCAACGAGGCTTTCTATATAATCATTTGCATTTAACCTAGAAAGATTTTTAGAACTATAAAGTTTTTCATGAACTAGGGCAATCGCCTTAATGCGAGCGATACTTTGTTCCAAAATAATAGCCGATTCCTTAGGTGCTGAATATGTTTGTAATTGTAAAAAGGATACAATTACAGCTAAATTGTTTTTAATTCTATGATGAACTTCTGTTAATAGAGTCTCATTTTCTTTTAATGAGATTTCCAATAACTTTTGTTTCTCTATGTAGTCTGTAATATCAGTCGTGACGGCAATAGCTCTCCCTTCATTTTCTTCATAGTCAAAAAAATAAAGTCTGTTTTCAAGTCCCCACTTGATACGACCATCCGGAAACTTCAATCTGTATAAAATACCAGCTATATTTTCTGTTAAACGATTTGTCCATATATTTAACATTCGTTCATGGTCTTCTGGATGTAGCCTCTCCACTAATCGATTTGGTTCACGAATGATGGATTCCCTTGAATGTTCAAAAAATTTTGCCGTTTGATGAGAGATCATCTCCACCTTCCAAGTGGAAGTATTAAAAACAATCACTGAGTCTTGGATCTCTTGTAGAATACTCTGATAAAGAAAATCCGCTTTCTTTTTTTCTTTTAAGGTTCTGTATTGACTGTCAAGTTCACGTTTAAGAAGTAAAAAAATGAGAATGGAAGAAATGGCGACATAGAACCAACCTTTATATGATTGAGCCATACGTATTCTTTCCGAATCATGATTAAAAATCGAAAGTGCATAATCAGAAAAATATATCCATAACACTCCAAGTAACAAATAAAGTAAGGAAACTCGGAGGGCGGCTTTCATTTAACTAAACTCTTGTAATGTGCTAAACCTAACATTTACAGTATTTTCTATCTCCTGACTCAATCTCTGATATCCTTTCCATAGGTCATCCAATTCTTTTTCTACGAAACTTGACAATCTAGAAAGTGAAGCTAAGTATTTACCAACTAAATAGAAAGTCAATAAGCTTCTATCGACTAACTTTTCTTCTATTGTGTAATGTACGAATGTTTTATTTGAATCTTGTTCAGAAAGAGATAAAATGACAAAAAGAGACAATGCATCAGCGAAGGCAAACTCTATGGATTGCAATTTTTTACGTGATGGTTCTGCATCCAATTTGACCAAAATTTCATAGAGTAAATTTTGTATGGTATCACTTGGACTTTTTTCACTTTCAATTCTTGAGAATTCTCCCATAAATTTTACTTTGCCAGGATACAAAGAAGAAATGATAGATCTTTGTATTTCACTAGTCCCTCCACCAATAGTTCCAAGTTTGACATCCCTATAAAATCTTTCGACAGCATATTCTTTCATATACCCATATCCACCAAGTAATTGGACAGAGTCTTTCGCCACATCTTCTGAGATCTCAGAAGAAATTAATTTTCCAAGTGAACTTTCAAGAGGAGAAGGAATGCCTTTGTCTTTCCGATCGGCAACCCAATAAATCAAACGTCTAGCGGCTTGAATGTAGACCCAATTTCGAACTAAGATATCCTTCATACCAAAAAAACTAGAAATTGATTTTCCAAATTGTATTCTTTCTTTAGCATAACGCATACCAGTGCGAAAACAAAATTCCATAGCACCTGAAAGTCCTGCTACGAAAACAGTACGTTCCCATTCTAAGGTTTCTTTACCAATTCGTAGAAAACCAGAATTAAGAGGCCCAAGTAAACTATCCTTAGGTAGTATCATATCCTCAAAAACAAGTTCAGCAGTCATAGAAGTATGATGGCCAAGTTTTTTTAGCACCTTACTTACATTAAATCCTTTAAATTTCTCTTCGACAATAAATGCAGATATTCCAAGGGGTCCCCGCCCCTTTTCAGATGTCCGAGCCATAGTCACAAACACTTGGCCAATAGGTCCATTTGTGATAAACATCTTTGAGCCATTTAATTTCCAACCGCCATTGACTTCTTCTGCTTTTGTCAAAAGTGATGCGGCATCAGAACCTGAAGCTGGCTCACTTAACGCGAATCCTGCGATCCATTCACCTGATGCAATTTTTGGAAGATATTTTTTCTTTTGTTCATCGGTTCCTTGAAACACAATTGGCATAGCGCCGATAATCATGTGAGCGGCCCATGATAGTCCCATTCCCCCGTCCAGGCATCCAGCGGAAAAGGCATCTGTGGCATGAGAACATTGCAAACAACTTGCCCCTTGTCCTCCGTATTCAGAGGGGATGGACAGTCCAGTCAATCCAGCCTTACTAAATTCTTTCCACAATTCCTCTGACCAAATTTCTTTCTCATCACGTTCTTCTGCAGAAGGTAATACTTTATCTCGAGCAAAATCAAAAACAGTTTCGTAAAAATCTTTATCTGTATCTTGCAGATAGGGATTTAATTTTGGGTTTCTCATGAAAATATCCTTTCAATTTGTTTTGTAAAAACATCTGCGATTATATTTCTTTTCATTTTAAGTGTCCTCGTCATTTCACGGTCGGGATCAAAAACCCTAGGCACAACATAGAAATTGTTAGCTGGAACAAGTTCGAAAGATTTAAAACCATTATCTCTAGAAATAATTTTAGATATTTCCGTTTTGTATAAATTTCGCACATTCACATTCTCATTCCAGGACTCATATTTTCCAGTTATCTCCGGGAATTTTTTTTCAATTGCCTCAAAATTTGGAACAATAAGGGCACCAAGTGTTTTTCTATCATGACCGATAACCATCACCTGATCTATGTATGGTGAAGTCAGAAGTTTATCTTCTATAGGAATTGGTTCTATATTTTCGCCGCCAATAAGTGCAATCGTATCTTTGGAGCGCCCAGTGAAAACGAGTTCATTTCTATGCGTTAGTTGCATTAAATCTCCCGTATCAAAAAAACCATCCTCATCAAATACGACCGAATTAAGTTCAGGTCTCTTGTAATATCCTTTGAGAATTTGATCAGATTTGATCCAAAGGGTTCCCTTCGCATATGGAGTTTTTAATTCACGAGATAATTCATCTTTTAATTTCAATTGGTAGCCATCGATTGGCAATCCGACAGTTCCTCTTGTAGGTTTTTGATTCGAACGTATAGAAACCACAGCAGAAGTTTCCGTCATCCCATAACCTTCCAAAACTTTCAAACCTATCGCAGAAAGAAATCCATCAACAACACTTGGTAAGGCGGAACCTGCAGAAATACAAATCCTTATCTTGCCTCCCAAGGCTTTATGTATGGCGGAAAATATTTTTATGGAAATTAGTTTTAGGGGTGAAAGTAATATTAATATAAAACATGAAATGAATCTTTTATATAAATCAATCATGAGATTTCTTTTTTGAATGGCAAAATCATACCCCATAACAACCGATTTGTGCTTTGCCCATAAGGAACCGATTTTTAAGAAAAATTGAAACAATTTCTCTTTCATACCCCCTTCCTTTGTTACTTTCGCGATGATTCCGTTATAAACAGATTCCCATATACGTGGTACGGATGGAAACACTGTGGGTCGAAAATCTCTAAGATCATCTTTTAAGTTTGTCATATTTGAAACTAAAAATTGGATACCTAGAGTCAGTGTGGCATACTCAACGGCTCTCTCGAATGCATGCCAAGGCGGTAACAAACTGAGAGCCGTATCATCAGAATTCATATCAAGCCGTGCAATGGTATTTGTAATAGCTGTGAGCCAACCTTTCTGAGTGAGCATAACTCCTTTTGGATTACCAGTTGTACCAGAAGTATAGATTAATGTTGCCAGTTCTTCTGGATTAATATCAGCTAATCTTTGTTTGATTGCTGAAGAATTTGCATTCAATAATTTTTGCCCAGACTCCATGAGTTTGGAAGCAGAATTTTCACCGAGCAAGTATTCACCAGTATCTGATTCTAAAATTACTAAAAATTCTAACTTTGGTAATTGTGATTTTAGATTTATAATTCTTTGGTAGTCTTTTTGTTTTTGTACAACCAAAAATTTAGCTTCGGAATGATTTAAAATATATAAGATTTCATCATCGACAATATCAGTGCCTCGGGGAACGACAACCCCGCCAGCAGAAAGGATGGATAAATCCATTGAGAGCCAGTTAGTCGAAGCATCACAAAAAAATCCCACTCTGTCCCCAGGTTTTAATCCTATACTGATCCAACCCGCAGTCAGTTGATCCACATTCTCTTTTAATTTTGAAAAAGAAATGCCAACAAATCCCTGCACCTTGTCTCTTTTCAAGAAACTTTGTTTCGAAGGAAAGGAAGTTGCAACATTCTGCAGAAGATGATAAAGTAACTCAGGTTTCGGATCCATGTTTTTCATTCCTTGCCCGAAGGATTCGGTCTTTCAGGATAAAAAACCACTGTTCGTTTTTTGCAAGTTTTTTCTCGATTTTTTGATTCAATTTTGCCTTAAGTAGGACGATTATATGTTTTTTTGGATTCAAAATGGACAAATGACGCCCAGATCACCGGAAATATCACGGAGATTGGTTCCTCCCGTCTATCATTCCGAAAAATCTGCAAGCTCAAAAAAAATTGAATCAGAGGAAGATCGAAGCGGAAACCGATCCAATTTCTTCCAAGATGCCAGGTCCGCCTATTTGGAATCTGAGGAAAAAATAGAATCCTTTCCTTTGTTATTTGCAAGTCAAGTGATGAGTAGCCCTGTATTTACGATCTCAGAAGACCAAAACATAGAAGAGGCAAAAATTCTTTTTATGGAAAAAAGATTTCGTCATATCCCAATTTTGGACAAAAACCAAAAGCTAGTTGGAGTTCTTTCAGATAGAGATCTACTTAAAACCATTTCGTTTTCAGGAACCATCATTCACACGACTGTGAAAGAAATAATGGCAAAAAAAATCCTAACTGGTTCCTTGCAAACGGAAATCAGATATGCCGCAAAGGTAATGTTAGACGAAAAGGTAGGTTCATTACCGATAGTTGATGACAATGGAAAAATACTTGGCATCATCACAAGGACTGATTTAATTCGTGCCATGGTTAAATTTCCTGGTTTTACTCTACTCGCCTAATGAAATACTGTCACGAGATCCTATGAATTTTTATTCTGACTTCTTTATCATATTTATATACTTTGTTATTGTCTTCTTTTTTGGTTTTTATTTTTCAAAATCAAAATCATCGGAATCTGATTTTTATTTAGGCAAAAAAGAAATTCATTGGATTTGGCTACTTTTTTCACTAGTAGCCACAGAAACTTCGAGTCTTACTTTTTTATCTATCCCTTCCTTGTCATATAAGGGAGACTATTCGTTTTTACAAATTAGCATAGGTTATATTTTCGGCCGTACGATTGTAGCTTACTATTTATTACCAAGTTATTTTGCAGGAGAGCGAATCTCCATATACGAATATCTAGGCGAAAAATTTGGAAAATCAGCGCAAAGATCTATGTCCTTGATTTTTACAGTTTCACGCATATTAGGTGATGGGATTAGGCTCTATGTAACTTCTCTACCCATTGCCTTTCTTATAAACAAAATGGGAGGACTTCAACTTTCTGAATTTGAAATAGGAATCTTAGCATTATTTTTACTAAGTTTTGCCACCATCATTTACTCCGTATTTGGTGGATTCCGAGCCATAGTATTTACGGACTCATTGCAACTCTGTATATATTTATTGGGCGGTATTTTTTCCTTATTTTTATTGATACATTTGATTTCGCCAATTGGTAGTGGATTTGATGTTTCAAAATTATTTCCGACTGGAATCAGCGAAAAACTAAGTCTTTTCCATTTTCAATTTATATCTGGTGATAATTCTTATTTCTTTGTATTTGCCATACTCGGTGGTGCATTCATATCTATCGGCTCACACGGTACTGACTTAATGCTTGTTCAACGAATCATTGCATCTAAAAATTTAAAAACAGGTCAAAAGATTTTAGTAACAAGTGGTGTATTTGTCTTTTTCCAATTTTTGTTATTTCTAAGCATAGGCACTTTACTCTATATTTATTATCAAGGCCAAAACATAGCACCTGATAAAGTATTTAGTTATTTTATCATTGAAAAAATCCCATCTCCCTTTTTAGGATTATTACTCTCTGCAATTCTTGCAAGTGCTATGTCTACGCTTTCGTCCACGATTAATTCACTTTCTTTGACTTGGGCGAGAGACTGGGGGATGGACAAGTATTTTAGTCCCAAGATACTTAGTTTATTTTTTGGAATTGTACTTTTTATATCTTCTTTAATTCCATTTGCCTTGAATGAAAATTTAGAAAAGAGCATATTAGAAATTGGGCTTACCATTTTTTCTTATACTTTAGGACCAAGCATTGCCCTATTTTTCTTTGCTAAAATGAAAAAAAATCATCATTTCCCGAACTGGATCGTCTCTATTCTGTTATTTGGTTCAATCACTATACTCATTATCCTAGCTCAAATGATTAAACTACCATTCACCTTGCTTGTTCCTATCGGCATTTTAATCTTTTGTATAGGTTGGTTCCTATCAAATTTTATAGCTTCTTTATCGCGATCATAGCAATATCATCAGATAAAGCAGACATGCCAGACTGAGAAAGATTGAAGGTTGTATGTTTTTCTAAATCTTTTACAAATGAATTTACGATCTCGTTAACGCTAGTTTGACTGTTGTCCAATAAAATTTTACTTACCTGCTCTCTTGTAAAAAAATCGCCAGAAGGACTACGGGCTTCATCTAAACCATCAGTGTATTGAAAAAAAACATCGCTACTATCCATAATAATCGCTCTTCTTTCAATCGTAGTTTCGAAAAAAGAATTTTCATCCATACCTAATGGCAATCCCCCTGCAGGTAATTCGTGAATCTTATTTTTTGAGGCATCAAAATACAAAGGTTTGATATGACCTGCGGAAACATATTCAACTTGCGAATTTACAGGATCAAATAAAGCCAAGAAAAAAGTAATAAAAATATGATCGGGTGTTTCTTCATACAAACTAGCATTAGCCTCAAGTAAAACTTTTTTCAAATTTCTTTCCCCTCTGCGAAAAATAGAACGGATTTGTGAACGAAACAAAGCCATTACGATAGCAGGACCGACACCATGATTTGATACATCGCCAATACAAAAAACTAATTTGCCATCATTTAATTCGATAAAATCATAATAGTCACCACCAACACCAGTCATTGCTTTATAAAAGGCAGCAATTTCGATTTTGTCAGAAAGACTTGTCGGTAACTTTTCGGGTAACAAACGTTTTTGTATTTCTTCAGCGGCAATTAACTCACCTCGCATCTCATCTCTTTCTTTTAATCCAGAGACCATATCATTGAGTGAGTCCGTTAATATGCCAATTTCATCATAACCTGCCTTTGGAAAAGTTACATTCAAATTTCCTTTTTCGATTTGTTCTGCGTTTTTACTGATTACTTTAATGCGTCTAACAAATAAATGTGAAAAAATAAATGATAATAAAATAGCGAATAACCCGATAATGGCGACGTATCGCATTGTTTCTTCTCGGTTTTTTTTGATTTGGCGAATTCCATCTGTTCTATCTAATATGACAATATTAAAACCTATAATATCTTTTTCTAATATTTCAAAAATTAAACCTCGTTTACCTTCAATTGATTCTAATAAAGGTTTACCATCCAATTCCCACATAGCCTCCTCTACTTCGGATCTACTATGCACCAATATTCCAGAATCATTATATATCTCTGTACCTCTTAATTTTGGTAATTCTGTCTCAGAATTTGCACTCAGGACCCAGTTACGAAAATGTGTATATTTGGTTTGAATTCTTTTTCGTTCATCTCCACTTTTATAGTATTTATTAATATTCGAATTTCCTGTTTTATAAGGAATAAAAGAAAAATCATGTAAACTCGCGTCTCTCAAATACAAAACGGAATCATTTGACATTTCATGTATAAATTTTGTCCAATCGTCTTTTGAAGATTCGTGCAAGGCGATGTTATCTCGCATTTCTTCTAACTGGCTTTCTAGTGTCTGGATTTTGTAATCGATCTCTTCTATCGAATATATTTTTTCATTTTCTTTTTGATTGCTTTTCGCTTTCAATTTCCACTCTGATAATTTTGCATTCAAATCATCAAAATTCTTTTTAAATTGTAATCCTTGTTCTTTCCATTTGATTTTATTTTCAGCGATCACGTTTTGATTTGGCAATAGTTCTTTAAATTTGGCCTCTCGTTTTGATATTAAACTGCGATATTTTTCTGTTAGTTCACGAAAAACTTTATCAGAACCTGGTTTCGTTTTTCCTGTTTTTCTAAGTTCACGCAATCGAATACGTATTTCAGTACTGAGTGTTTTAATTTCTTTTGCAATTTTTGTGTCTTCAATAAAATATTGATTATAAAAGTCTTTTTCCTTTTGCAAGAAACCAAGAAGAGTGATTGCTCGCTCCGCCGAATCAGGATTTTTGAAAACTGGTTTAGTTAATACTTCAAATTGTCTGCCAACTACATCAATGGATTTGCTGTTAGAGTTAAATTGAGTTTCGATTTGTTTTTTCGAAAATAAGTCTGTGAGAATTTGTTTATATTCCTCACGTAAGAGCAATTTTTTACTCGTTTCCGGTGCCAGAGGAAATAGAGAAGCTGTATCTAAAGATTCTTTTCCATGTTTATCATATACAAATATTCTAATTTTATCTGGTAATAATCCGATTGAATCGATTTTTTCTTTATAATTTCCTTTAAATATATTTAGCAAAGCTTTATTTAAATTTGACTCAAAGTTTAAAGCTTTCGCATCAGAAGTAATGATGTTTTTTGAAATTTGAATGAATTCTTTATTTAATTGATCCCTTTCTAAATTCAATTTTGATTTAGAAATTTCATCAATGGATGTATCAGAAATATAAGCATTTATCGATTCTTTTAAGTCAGAAATTTCACGTACCCGAAATTTGTACTTTTCTGATTTTATTTTTTCTAAGGCCGCAGCTTTTGCAATCTTTTGAATTCTTTGATAGTTAATATCATCTATAGGCTTACCTGCTTCACCTTGAAGTTCATTTTTAATTTTTGATTCAAAAATAGAGATTTCCTTATCAGAAAGATAACGAGAGTAATAAGTATCAACTGAAGTATAAACATTTCCTCTTTTTACAGCAAGTCCAATGGATTGACCTAAATCTTTAAGAGTTCCTAAAAAACCAACTTCCTTACTAACTACCGTTCGTTTAAACTTTTTTAATTCACTTTTTTTTTCTTCGACTCGAATTTTGAATTCTTCAATCAAAACTAAACTTCTATTTATATTTTCAAGTTCTAAAACTATACCATTCAAATAAACTAATGGATTTTTGATTTCAAGTTCCAACTTTTCTTGTAAGGCGTTTTTTTGTTGGCGATATGTGACGACAGAAGTCACGACCAGGATCACAGAGACCAATAAAATTGTGATAAAGGAAAGTTTTGTTCGTAAACCGGGTGTTATGATTCTCAAAATCTGTTTTTTATCCATGATTGTCTTTTCTGAAATGGAGATCCAATTTATTTTTATTTTCAGCAACAAGTCTCGTATAGTGAAGTGAAGCTACCTTTTTTATAGCATTCAAACCGAACCCACCATCGGCACCTGAAGCTAATTTTTGTTTTGAATCTGCACCAGTATATTTTGTTGGATCGAATGGCTTCCCAAAATCAATCACAGTAAAGCAAAGATAATCAGTATATTCGAGGATTCTAATCTCTATTTTTTGGTCTAAACTTAATATTCCACCATGCTCTATAACATTTGTCACAATTTCATCTAGGGAAAATATGATGCGATTTTGTAATTGTTTGGATACTAATTCAGAAACAAACTTTCTAATCTCACTTCTTAATAGAACTAAGGATCCTAAAGTCGGATCTAGGAAAATAATATTCTCTTTTACAACTTTCATTGCTTCATTAAAAACTGGAAAGTGCCGCCTCGACAGTCGGGAAGATTTTTATTTTTTTTGTAAAATACATTAAATCCATTGTGTCTTTGACTTCTTTAGATAATCCGCTAAGGACTATTTCACCAGATTTTTCTTTTAAAAATTTCAAAGTAGCATTAAGCACACCGATCCCAGCAGAAGAAATGTAAGAAAGGTTTGCCATATCGAGCACAATATTTGTACTTCCATTTCCAATTATTAATTCCATCTGAAGCTTTAGATCAGGAGCAGTTTTTGCATCAATTTCGCCAGTCAATTTAAGCACCGCTGGATTTCCTACTTTTGTTTGTGATATTGTTAATTTATCCATTATCTTTCTTTTTTAACTCCTGCATTAAATCTTTAGATTGAATGATTCCGTATAATTTTCGTTCAAGGGCATCTATTTCGTAATAGAATTTAGTGTTGGGATCACCTTCGAAGATATATGCGAATTTTCGAATACCTTGAATTGCTTTTTTAGCATTTCCTTCCAATATTCCTTTTGTTACCGAATAATAAATATCTATCGCGAGAGTATCCCATAAATTTTGTCTGAATCCAGCTTCTCTTTTATCGAGTGCCAATAATAAAGTTTCTACTTCGGACTTATTATATATTTCTGATTCATTATAGGTGATGATATAATGGGATAACAATTTTCGACAACGAGCTAAGTTATTTGATCTTGTGGCTGTTAATACTTGTTGATAAAGATTGTGTATAGATTTTTCGAGATAAACTTTCTTTCTTGTCCCGTCTAAGCGAACCGTATCAAATGCTTCCCGCATATCATCCGCTGTAAAATTCTGAATTGTTTGTTCAAATTTTAATTCGCTCTCTTCGCTTGTAAGTTTAGCAAATTCCTTCAATGGCTTTTCAATTGCTAAAACAAATTCCGTTGATTCTTGTGCGCCGGCAAGTGTTGGCATTTCTTGCATTCTTTCTAAAAAAAAGATACAGGCATCACCTAATGCGGATAAACTTTCAGAAATACTTTGTGCGATTAGGCGTTTGCAATGATGTCCAATGGCATGAGTATAAGATGGGTCCTTGATATCTTCCTGGATTTTGTCCATGAGTTTAGCCGCTGTCGTTGCCAAATGGGCTCTATCTCTTTCAAAGCCCGCATAAGACAAAGGTTGATAGAGGTATGTAGTGAATTTTTTTTTGCCAGAAAGAGCCAGTAAACGTATGGTCTTTACTAACTCTAGGGAAAGTTCTACGGGGATAAAAGCTCTTCTATTTGACATATAGCATTCGGAAACATTCCCTAAATGCTAATAGGCAGTCCAATGCGTAAAGCCAAATCTATTCGGCAAGTAACAAGATTATCTCCGTCTAGATTTTTTTGCTGATGGTCCTCTTGATTGGCCACCAGATTGTCTATTTCCTTGAGGGCGACCTGATCGTCCCCCGCCACCACCACCGCCGTGGATTTTTGGAGCTTTGCCTGTATGTTCTTCTACTTTTGCAGAATGAAAAGCATGTTCACGATTCACTGGGATTTTGACATCAATTACTTTTTCAATATCTTTGATTAACGACCGTTCATCGGCTTCGCAAATGGATATAGCAATGCCTTTTGCACCAGCTCTCGCCGTCCTTCCTATACGATGAACATATGTTTCTGGAACGTACGGAATTTCGTAATTAATAACATGAGTTATAGCATCAATATCAATGCCTCGCGCGGCAAGATCTGTCGCAACCAAAGCGCGATTTTTCCCAGCACGAAAATCTTCGAGTGCTCTTTGTCTCGCTGATTGAGATTTATTTCCATGAATGACATCGACCCGAACACCATTCTTTGCCAATAACTCAGCAACTTTATTGGCACCGTGTTTTGTTTTTGTAAACACGATAACTCGATTCAATGCTTTGTCTTTAAAGAGTGAAAGTAATAGATCTTTTTTATGATCTTTGTCTACATACATTACCGATTGTGCAATGAGTTCAACGGTGGATGATACAGGTGTCACATCAATTCTTATAGGATGCACGAGTATAGATCCTGCCAACTTCTCTATGTCAGGTGGCATTGTTGCTGAGAAAAATAAGTTATGTCTTTTTTTCGGGAGAAAAGTTAAAATTTTACGTATGGAATGTATAAAACCCATATCAAGCATTCTATCTGCTTCATCTAAAACAAATACTTCTAGGTTTGATAAATTTATATATCTTTGGTCCATTAAATCGACTAGCCTTCCTGGAGTTGCGACTAACACATCAACTCCAGAAGCAAGTGCTTTCACTTGGGGAACTTGACCTACTCCACCAAATATAACAGCTGTCTTGATGCTTAAATTTTTTCCATAAATCTTAAAACTATCATGCACCTGGACCGCAAGTTCTCTAGTCGGTACAAGCACAAGACATCTAGGTTGTTTAGGGATGGTTTTTCGATTTTGTATAACGAGATTATGAAGAATTGGTAATGCGAAGGCGGCAGTTTTTCCTGTGCCAGTTTGAGCACAGCCGAGCAAGTCCTTACCTTCTAATAATAGGGGAATTGCTTGGATTTGTATGGGTGTAGGTATGGAATAACCCGATTCTGTAACAGCCTTAAGGATGTGTGGATCAAGTTTTAAATCAGAAAAGGATTCTATTTTTTTTTGCAAGGTTTGCCTTCGTATTTCTTTCCAGGTTTTGGTAATGGCTTTGTTTGGATAGGGAAATAAATTGAAATAATTTTAACTTGTGGACAAGTTATTATAAATAAAAGTCAATTCTATTGACCATTGGCCAACCCAAAATATGACACAGGTTTTTGAAATTTTTAGTCTTTTGAATTCTATAATATTTGCACTGATATCTTTTTTACATGTCTATTGGGCGTTTGGTGGTAAGTCATTCTTTTTATCAGCCATACCAAAAGACAGATCAGGAAAACTAATCTTCTCACCAGGGCCAATCGCATGTTTGATTGTCGCCTCGGGATTGTTACTTTTTACTGCCTTAAATTTGTTAAATTTCTTCTCTTATTTTCCCAAGGAATATCAAAATTTCAACAAAGCGGCTTTCTTTTTGATCGCGCTAATTTTTGGGCTCAGGGCGATTGGTGACTTATCCTATGTTGGATTTTTTAAAAAAGTTCGGTCTGGCGTTTTTGCCAAATGGGATACCTTGCTCTACTCACCACTTTGTTTATTTCTTTCCCTTTCCCATTTAATATTGGGTCAAATTATTTAATAAAAAAATTGACGATTTTATCCCTTTGAATCGTCTATAATATAACTATGAAATCTTCCGCATTCATTCAAATTTCTCTACTCCTCCTCGAGCTCAAATAGTTCGAGGGAGATAGAGCTTTTTGTTTAAGCCCGGTCCTCTCAAAAAGGATGCGGGCTTTTTTGCTTTTAGCCCCGAAAAGCAAAAAAATTCCTCCTTCCAAAGACCGGCAAAAAGGAAGTAAGGAAAAAAAATGAACGAACATAAAACAAACAAAAGAAAAGTTTGGATACAAGACGTCACATTGCGGGACGGAAACCAGGCTTTAAAAAAACCTTGGACAAAATCTGAGAAAGAATCCGTGTTTGACGCCTTAGTCGCGTTAAATGTAAATGGAATCGAAGTAGGATTTCCTTCCTCGAATCGAAACGAGTTTGAATCTGTACAGTCTTTGGCAAAAAAGGCACCCAAACACATAACAATTGCAGCTTTATCAAGGGCAAATGAAAAGGAAATACAAACCACTTGGGATGCCATTCAATTTGCAAAAACACCAAGGCTTCATATTGTTTATCCAGTCAGTGCATTTCAAATTCAAAACGTATTAAAAATTTCTAATGAACAAGTATTGGAAAAAATTTTTAATGCTATAAGTTTTGCACGAAAGATTTCAGGTAAAGATACTAGCTTACAGTTTTCCGGAGAACATTTTGGAGATGCGATTGAAAATTTTGAATTCACCATAAAAGCATTTAACACTGCGATTGAAGCGGGGGCGACTGTGATCAATTTACCAAATACAGTGGAGCGTTATCGCCCCTTTTTGTTTGTCGATATGGTTCGTAGAGTCGTAGAAAAAATTCCAAGTCATATAACAGTATCCGTTCATACTCATAACGATTTAGGTATGGCAACGGCAACGACGGTCGAAAGTTTTTATGCTGGTGCGACACAATTAGAAGTCGCATTGAATGGATTAGGTGAAAGAGCGGGCAATACAAATCTTTATGAAACTGCCATTGCACTTCATCAATGCGGCGAAGACGTCGATCTTAACTTTAAAAAAGTATATCCTACTGCGAAATTTATTTCCGATTTAACAAAGATCCCTATTGGCGAAAAATCACCCATAGTTGGGGAAGATATATTTTCACACAGAAGTGGAATTCACCAAGACGGTGTGACAAAAACAATTGGACAAAAAAAAGGAGCATATCGTACTTTTTCACCTGACTTTGTGGGCCGAGAAGACGAAGAAAAAATTTCTTTCACAAACCAATCAGGTGCCAAAGCGATCCAACATTTGTTATGGGAAGCTGGAAAAAAAATTGAGCCAGATAAAATCCAAATCCTATTTCACAAGGCTAAGGAAGTATCTAGCGCGGAAGAGAATCGAACCATTGAAATAGAAGAATTGTTATTTTGGGCAGAACAAGTTTGAAAACCATTCAGCTTAACTTCTATTTCAGTGTTGACAGTTTTATCATTGTTTGGTTAAATCTTGTCCGAGTCTTAAGGCTCTTATTGGAGAAACAATGACAACAACAACTTTGATTCAAGGTGCTAGAATATTTGATGGTTCAACAAAGCCATCTTTTGTTGGGGATATAAGAATCAAAGATGGCATCGTTCAGGAAATCGGAAATTCACTCAAAAAAAATGCGAAGGAAGAAGTCATAAATGCGAAAGGATTATGGCTCACTCCAGGATTTATTGATTTTCATACGCATTACGATGCAGAAATAGAAGTAGCACCCGACTTGTCTGAATCAGTGCGGCACGGGATTACGACAATTGCGCTGGGAAGTTGTAGTTTAAGTTTAGCGTTAGGTGACCCTGTTGATCTAGCGGATATGTTCAGTCGCGTCGAAGCCATTCCCAGAAAGAACGTATTGCAAATACTAGAAAAAAGGAAAAACTGGAATAGTGCTAAAGAATACAAAGCACACTTAAACTCCCTACCCCTCGGTCCAAATGTAGTATCCTTTGCAGGGCATTCCGCAATTCGAGCTGAAGTCATGGGCCTGGAACGTTCTTTGACCAAAGGGGAAAATCCCACAAAGCAAGAGTTAAATGAGATGAAGGCCCACCTAGAAGAAGCACTTGATGCAGGATTTTTGGGTATGTCGATCAATACTCTTGTCTGGGATAAAATGGATGGTACTAGATTTCGTTCTCGTCCCCTTCCATCAACTTTTGCTAGTTGGAGTGAATACCAATCCCTAAATCAAATTCTTCGCCGACGAGGGAAGGTTTTTCAAGGAGTCCCAAATGTTTCAACAAAGATCAATTTACTTATGTTTTTGTGGGAAGCCTTTGGAATCTTTCGAAAACCTTTAAAAACCACAATCATTTCTTTAATGGATGTCAAATATGATCCAAGGCTTTATAAATTATTAGGAATTATTGGTCGGATCACAAATAAACTTTTTGGTTCTGATTTTCGTTATCAATCCTTACCAGAACCTTTTGATTTGTATGCAGATGGAATGGATGTCGTCGTCTTCGAAGAGTTTGGTGCAGGTGCCTATGCGAATCATATTGAAGATGAACATGAACGTAAATTACTTATGAAAGATCCAAAGTACAGGTCTTGGTTTAAAAAACAATGGACCAATTGGTTTTTACCGCGCGTATTTCATCGAGACTTCTCAGAAACAAAAATTGTCTCCGCACCTAACAAATTACTTATTGGTAAATCTATCGACCAAATCGCCAAAGAAAGAGGAGTACATTCTGTCACAGCCTTCTTAGATCTAGTCGCAGAATATGGAAACGACATTCGTTGGTATACGGTTATGGCAAATCATAGATTGAAACCATTGCAAGAAATAGTCTCTCATCCAGACATATTGATAGGATTTTCAGATGCTGGCGCTCATTTGCGGGGGATGGCTCATTATAACTTCCCACTTCGTATGCTTAAGTTAGTTTATGATGCCGAAAAAAATAAAACGCCATTTATGACATTAGAATACGCAGTTCATCGTTTAACGGGAGAGATAGCGGATTGGTTTGGCATTGAAACAGGTTATATCAAAATCGGTAAACGTGCTGATCTTGTCCTCATAGATCCAAATGAACTTAATGAGGAGCTAGCAAAAGATTTCGAAGCACCTATGCCTTTTATGAATGGTTTCAAAAGATGGGTGAGAAGAAATGATAAAACCATCAAAAGAGTATTCATCAATGGTGCAGAGGCGATTAAAAATGGAAAACCTGTGGCGGCACTTGGTAAAAAGAAAATCTATGGCAAATTTTTAGAATCAAAAATGGGAACTTAAACTATCAATTGATATAAAATAAATTTTTATGCAAACAAAATTGTTAAAATAATATACTGAATCGACAGAATTAAATTTCGCTAAAAAATAATCACGATTTGCTCTAAATTCAGTTCCAATTGCAGGCAAAAAACTTGAGGAAAGTATTTCTAGCCATGAGAATTTGGTTTTTATGGGCTTATTGAATCTACTTCTAGGCGCATTTGCTGCATTTTTGATTGCAACTGGAATCACTAAAGATCCAAACGTAGACAAAGGAAATGTAACGATCCAAAGTCCTCACGAAATCGTTCGTCCCAAAATGGATTTCGGAATCCTCAAGACAAAAGCAAAAAAACTCCAAGAGTCACCGTACTTAGAAGTTAAGCCCCACACTTCCAAAGAGTTGGCTTCTTTACCTTATGATAAATATAAGAATATTCGATTTTTGACTGAGAAGTCACTCTGGAGAAAAGATGGAAGTGCGTTTCAAATTCAATTTTTACCTCCAGGACATTTATATAACCACTCCGTTTATCTAAATGAACTCATAGACGATGTCTACCAAGGCATTCCCTTTTTAGAAGAGTATTTTGATTGGTCTGAAGTTGGTAACATCAAACTCAGTCCCGAAATCGGACACACTGGATTTAAAATTCATTATCCTATCAATACCAATGAACATACAGATGAGTTCGCCGTCTTTCAAGGATCTAGTTATTTTAGAATTGTTTCCAAGGGTCAAGTGTATGGCTTATCAGCCAGAGGACTTAGCATTAACACAGGTTTAACGAATGTCCAAGAAGATTTTCCTATCTTTAAAGAATTTTGGATCCAAAAACCTGGGACCAATGATTCTAAAATCATAATTTATGCATTATTAGATAGTAAATCTGCCACTGGTGCCTACCAATTCGAAATCACTCCAGGTGAAAATTCTAAAAGTATAGTCACAGCAGAAATTTATTTACGAAAACCAGTAGAAAAACTTGGGCTCACTCCCCTAACAAGTATGTTTTGGTATGGAGAAAATTCTCAAATCCCACCTAACCAGGGATTTCCGGAAGTTCATGATTCAGATGGATTGCAAATACAAACTGCTCAAGGTGAAATGTATTGGCGACCGATTGATAATCCCAAAAAACCTCATACTCACCAAATTGAATTAGAAAATCCAAAAGGTTATGGTCTGATTCAAAGGGATCGTGAATTTGCAAGTTATGAAGATACCAATATGAAGTATCATTTAAGACCTAGTGCATGGATTGAACCAAATCAAAATTTCGGTAAAGGCTCACTTCAATTATATAGATTCCCCACCAAACAAGACTCAGATGACAATGTAACTATGTTATGGGTTCCAAATGAAGTGCCGGAAGTTGGCCAACCAATCAATTTAGAATATACAATTTATTGGAATGTGAATCCGCCAAAAAAAATTGCATATGTAGTTTCAACGCGTTCCAATCAAATCAAAGAAGGTGAACGTCAATTTTTCATTGATTTTAAAGGTGACATTTTACAATCATTTAACGAGACCAATCTTCCAACACCTGTTGTAGAATCCTGGAATGACCCTATTGACATAACGAATGTAAGCTTACAGATGATTCCAGAATCAGAAAAAATCAGATTAAGTTTTTCAATTCCATCCAAACATTCAATTAAAAGTACAGAGCTCAAAGCCTATATCAAGGACAAAGAAGAAATCATTTCGGAAACCTGGATCACAACTTACGAACATGGAAACCAGTGAAATAGTTTTGATCATTGAAAAACGTTTGCGAGTATTGGGTTTTACAGATCCACTTTGGATTGCAGAATCAATTCAAAATATTTTAAACAAAAGCGAAAACCAAAATCTAACTCAGGTTATGGATCAGTTTGATAAGTTTATTGAAGAGTATTGGTTAAATAAACTGCAACTAGATCCTAAAAATTTTCCAGATATCAAATACGAAGGAAAATTTTTAGAACAATTAATGGAAGAGAATCATTTTGCTAAAAATGCCCAAATTTTAAAGGAACAATTTTCCTCGAGGGGAAAAGGATTTGGAAAAATGGTTCCAAGACCCATTGATTTTGGCGGATTTGCAAGGTTATCAGAAGATAAAATCGATAGAAAAACTTTATTTTTCACATCTATATTTTGGATTATAGTCTATTCGCTGATCACATATTTTTTTCTTCTCTAAATTAAAATGCCAAAATTAAAGCTAAATACATATACATTCAGAATTTTAACTTTTTGGGGATTTGTAAATTTATTATCTGGATTCGGCACATTCGTATATTATGAATTTCTAACATTTAGACAATTCGATGGGATAGATGCAGTTTTGCTTTTTACTTTCTCATTATTATTCTTACACTTATCCTATGGCGCATCCATTGCTTTATTTGGATTTTTACAGCATTTTTTTGGTGGTGATACATTAAGTTGTCGTTTAAGAGAATCAGAACTTGCAGACATACCTCTTGAAAATGTATCTGTCGCAGTGGTGATTCCAATTTTCAATGAAAATCCAAATGAAGTTTATGACCGCATAGCAAGAATGTATAATGAATTAAAAAAATTCAATGAGCAAAAATCTTTCGATTTTTTTATCCTGAGCGATTCAAATGATATTTCCGTTTGGTTAAAGGAAGAATCAGAATTCATTTCTCTATTAAAAAATACCAATGGCTGGGGCAGAATTTACTATCGTCGCAGAAAATCAAACACGAATGGTAAGAGTGGAAATATATCAGATTTTTGTAGACGTTTTGGAAAAAATTACCGTTATATGTTAGTCCTTGATGCTGATAGTTATATGGATGCCAAGGGGATAATCCTACTAACAAAAAAAATGGAAAGCGAACCAACACTTGGTATTTTACAAACAAATCCATTAATTTATAAAGTAAAAACTTCATTTCAAAATATTTTTAAAAACTCACAATCACTCTATAGCGAATATTATCTGGCAGGAGCTAACTACTGGCAGATGAATTCAAGTTCTTTTTGGGGGCATAATGCAATGATTCGTTTGGATCCATTCATTGCTCATTGCGCATTACCAAAACTTCCAAAGTTTGGTGCCATCGGTGGAAAAATTCTAAGTCATGACACCATTGAAGCCGCTTTAATACGACGTTCAGGGTATTCTGTTCGGTTTTCGCTTGATCCGATAGGAAGTTATGAAGAGTATCCACCAACTTGGATAGAGTCTTTACAACGTGACCAAAGATGGTGCCAAGGGAACATACAACATTTTTGGTTTTTAGGTGCGAAAGAATTAAATATGCATTCTAAAATTTCAATTCTGCTTGGCATTTTTTCTTACTTGTCTAGTCTCATGTGGCTCTTATTTATTTTCCTATCTTCATATTTATATCTATCTGATCTTAGATTTTTTCGATTAGCATTCAACTCGCAAGATTTTGAATTAATTTTCAAAGAACTCTATTTACAAAAGGCGATACAATTGCAATGGATCACCTTATCCATGCTATTTGTGCCAAAAATCATAGCTTTTATTATTGACTTGATTCTTCCTAAACGATTAGGGAACTCTCGCTTAAAGACGGCCAAATTTTTCATCATAGAAAGTTTCACTTCCTTCCTGATGGCACCAACTAACATGATCATGCATGTTCAATTTGTTATTTTCACTCTCTTTGGGAAAAAGGTAATTTGGAAAAATCAGAATCGAAATGTGAATAAAATATTAAATTTAAAAACTGCTTTTGCAAATTTTAAAATTCCGTTTGTTTTTGGAATATTATTATCATTCGGTTTATATCGATTGGAAATGTTATTATTCTTTTGGTTGTCACCTATTTGGATTTCCTGGATCCTTTCTCCTTTCCTTGCGATTTTAACATCTAAACCGATTCGTAATAATTTTATTACACCTAACAATGATAAGAAATTAATAGAAAATGAAATCATTCAAAAGGATAATGCATTAAAATTAGCACTCACACATCCATATTTTTTTGGCATACATTTATTTATGGTGCGCGAGAGACTTTTGGAAAAACAAAAAACAAAAGATTCACTGCGAATTCTAAGCGAAAATCTCCTTCGGCTCGGCCCAAAGGAGATCAGTCCAAATGTAATTTCAAGAATCCTTCACAACAAAACAGCATTGTTATATTTCCATAATTTATATTGGAAAACTTTGCCTAATGACCGTTCGCCTTACTGGAATTAATCTTTTATTTTTACTCTAACCTCTGATATGATATCCACCGTCTACGTTTCGAATTTCACCTGTGATTCGATTATTTTTTCTAAGTAGATAAACGACTTCATCAGCTAAATCTTGAGGTTTGGCATTTCCTAATGGTGATTTATTATCAGATTCCAAAACTGCTTCGGCTAATCCTTCAATAGCACTTCCTGCCTTACTCGCTGTATATGGTGAGAACCTGATTGCATTTACTTGAATACCTTTTGCTTTACCAAGTTCATAAGCCAATTCTTTAGTGAGTCTTTCGAGAGCAGCCTTTGCGATTCCTATATTTTTATATGGATGGCTGACTATTTTTTCTGCACCCAAATAACTTAATGCAAGAATTGAGGATTGTTTTTGCAAAACATCTTCAAAATACAGAGCTTTTGTCAATGCTAATAATGAATATGCGGATATATTCATAGCATCCATAAATTCTTCTCTACTGACTTCCAAAATTGGCTTCACCTTGCCTTGACGAATTGTTTTGTCCATTGCAATGGAATGAACGAAACCATTGATCTGAACATTTTCTTTTTTCAAAACTTTTACAAAATCATCAATACTTTCTTGAATGCCAACATCAAGAGCATATGTTCGCACTTCTTTACCAAGTTCACTTTGAACCGTCTTTTCAAAGTCAGAGAATGTTTTTTCCAAGTATGACAATCCATTTTCTGATAGATTTTTATGGTGAATTGTTTTTCCGAGTCCAGTGCAAATTAAATTTGCACCTTGTTTTTTACATTCCTTCGCTATATACAGAGCTAAAGAAGATGAATCTGTAATTCCCGTTATAATGACCGTTTGATTTTTTAATACGTTTTCCATAAAATTTCCTAATTGAATCTTTCTCGTCTAACAACTTTTACATCTGAAGAAAAAACAATCATCGCATATTTATCTAAATATTTATCAGTCATTATCTCGATTATTTTTTCAGCCTTTGACTCAGAAACTAATGATTCTATTCTAATACTTTTCCCTTCCCATGATGAGTTATGTATAGAATTCAAACCTTCTCCGCGAGCTTCCGTGATCGTGTATCCTTTAACAGAAACACTCTTTAGATCTTCAATGATCTTATTTTCTATAGCATCGTCGGCTATAATTGTGATTAATTTTGCTGTATCTAATTTCATGTTATGCTCCATAAATGATTTTTGCCATAGACAAATAAAGTGGAATGCCGATTGAAATATTAAAAGGAAACGTAATCGCAAGGGCAGCGGTTAAATAATAGGCTGGACTTGCTTCCGGAAGGGCAATCCGTATCGCAGAAGGTGCGGCAATGTAGGAAGCACTAGCGGCTAAGGTCGCAAGTATTGAAGCTCCGCCTAACGATAAACCTGCAATTTTTGCCAATAGTAATGCAAAAAATGAGCACATTATTGGAAATATAATTCCAAACCCTATCAAAAACACTCCTGCTTTTTTAAGATCAGATAACCTTCTACCTGTTACAATTCCTACTTCAAGCAAAAAGAGTATCAGAACACCACGAAATGGGGTATCGAACAATGGCCCAAATTGTTCTAAACCCTTTTTACCTGAAAGTAAGCCAATCATTAGTCCACCTAACAAAAGCAATGTACCTTTCCCTGCAAATAATTCATGTAAAACTTTTTTCCAGGAATCGGAATCCTCTCCTGATTTTGATTTAACTATAAAAATTGCAATTATGATCGCTGGGACTTCCATAATCGCAAGCATACTTGGCATAAACCCTTCGTAAGTGATATGTTGTGAGTCCATGAAAGCTAATGCTTCACTGAATGTGACTGCCGATACTGAACCATAATGTGCTGCGAGGGCTGCGGCATTGACCATATCATATTTCCCTAGTCTGGTTAATATCACGTAGGCAATGACCGGAATTGTAATGCACAATAGTATAGCCGCGAGAGCCGGTTTATAAAATTCTTCTATGGTCGTATTACTTAATTTTACTCCACCTTTCAAGCCTATGGCGAGTAACAAATAAATTGTCAAGCCTGTGTACATTCCGTCCGGAAATTTAAGATCACTTTTTATAAGTGTGGCAAAAATACCCAAAAAAAATGCTAAGAACATGGGAGTTCTTAGATTTGATAACAATGCTTCTGCGATTTCCATTTTGTCTCCTTACTTATTCATATCCAAGATAAATTTTTCTGTCAGGAATTCTACTTTGCCTGTTTCGAGATCATAGATTCCTCCTACAATTTGAATTTCTTTGTTCTTTGTTAATTTTGATAAAACTGGTTCAAGATTACGCAAGGATTGCACTTGTAAGGCGACATTTACTTTAACGCTGTTTTCTATATGATCCCCAGGCAAATTGAGTGCTTTTTCTGCTGCTGGCTTTATTGAATTTACTAGTGTGACGATATGACCCGGTACTTCGGGAACTTTACAGGCTGCAGCGACTGCACCGCACTTGCTATGTCCAAGCACTACAACCAACTTGGCACCCAATGCTACAGTAGCAAATTCGATGCTTCCCCAAGACGCATAAGAAGAAACTTGGCCTGCTGTCCTAACAATGAACAGGTCCCCTAATCCTTGATCAAAAATAATTTCACTTGGGACACGTGAATCCGAACAACCAACTATGACCGCGAACGGTTTTTGTTGTATGGCTACTTCCTTCAAGCGATCAATTGACTGATTTGGTTTAAGTGTTTTGCCAGTGATAAACCTTTGATTCCCATCTGTTAATCTCTGTAGTGCATCAATAGTTGCCTTATTTTGAGCATCTAGAGCTAGAGAATTAAAGAATAATGCGGTCACTAGAAATAGACCTTCCTTAGAATTAATTCTTTGTTTCATTTTTTCACCCTGCTTCATTTATATCAGAAAAGAGAAAAAAGGTCGTCCCAGCTTATAAGTTGGAACTAAAAAAATGATTCAGATAATTTTTAACTATTTGCTTTATTTAAGCCTACTCCTTGTTAGAGTTGGTCATTTACAGGCCTCAGATATAAACTCATCTTTTTCTTTAACTCCCAAAGGGCAAAATATAGAATATTTCCAAAAGTTGGATGAAAAATCATTAGTGATCCATTATGGTTTCAAAGAGGATAAAGTATCTTTTACGTTAGAATCTCAAAATAACTTCAACAAACCAAAACAACATTTTTTGATCTTTCTTTGGAGCCATTTGGATGAAGTGGAAGTCTGTTTAAAAAATCTGCCATGTCAAAAAGCAGGTTATATTCAACCCGTATCAAACTGGCCTATCCAACAAATTTTTCCTACGTTTCCGATTGAATTGATTCCAAATGAAAATCAATCAATTGATATACATATTAAATCAAAAAATTATATAGAATCTGAAATTAAACTCGTCTCCACAGAAGAACTGTTTGGACTAATTGGCTGGTACATTGGCCTTGTTATTATTTTTTTTGTGATCATATTTTTATTTCTTACTAGATTGATTTTTATATATTTTAAGTTTCGAAAACGATGGATGCTTTATTTGATCGCATTTCATTTTTCGATACTATTAGTTTTTATTTTTGGTTCTGGCATTGCGAATTTTTATTTATTTCCTACTTTAAGTATCCCACTTTCTTTATGTAAAAAAATAATTATAGGATTACTAATCATTACAGGAAGCGCATGGCTTTCGAATTATTTTGAAACAAAAAAAAATCATCCAATCATTTATAAAATTTACCAAATAGCTATTTTATTTACGTTTTTATTAATATGTCTGAGCTTCACGGAAACCCCTAGACTTTTTATCTCTGTTTTCTATTCATGTTTGTATTTAGGATTAACTCTACTCTCATTAAAACTTGCGATATCAAAACTTAATGATCAATTAATACCTGCTCCATGGTTAATACTTAGCCTCTTATGCTTATTTACATTCGAAATTTTGAATATATTTTCTTATGAAACCTTTGATTCGCATGATAGTAAAATTTATTTATTTTTTCTTGGAATTTTTTTACCGGCGAATGCTTTCTTTGTTTCGCGAACAATTAAAAGTCATATAAAAGAAATAGAATCTGAATTGACCTTATCGAAATTAGAAATTCAAAAATTTAAACAAGATATCAATCAAACAATACACATCACACCAAAAAATGATAAAAAATCTCACTTAAACGGTGTTGATATAGAATTGATCCTTAGTAAATTAAATAATTTAATGATGTTAGATAAAGTATTTCGAGAAGAGGAGCTTCGTCTCTCCGACTTAGCCGCTTTACTTGGATTAAGTGTCCACCAAACTTCAGAAGTATTAAATCAATTTTTGAATATATCATTTGTTGATTTAATAAAGAAATATAGAATCGAAGAAGCAAAACGATTGTTACAAATGAATTTAAATAAATCCGTATTTGACATAGCCTTAGAATGTGGATTCACCTCTAAATCTGTATTCAATTCCGCGTTTCGTAAATATGTGGCTATGACACCTTTAGAATACAGGAAATATATTTCACAGAATCAGTGAATTTGAAATTCGAAAGTAAATTCAATTAGACAAAGAACTGATTTAGGTATCTTTCTTATTTAAATAACACCGAGTAATCGCGGTCGGTTTCGTTAGGCAAATGCCTTGATTTGATTATGATTGGTTAAATCAAGAATTTTGTTGCCGCAAGTTGAAAGTGTTTCCATGGTATCTCAGGTTTCATCTCAAACCAGGTTTGGATGAGTACAACTATATATCGGTTTTGATCCATAAGATCAATTACATTCAAATAAAAGTTCTATGATATTGATAAAAGAATCCACTCTAAAATCTCATTTACTTTATTGCCAAATTAGATAATTTTTTAGCATCTGAGGCTACATCCGCAAATCCCACTTTCAATTGTCTCATATATTTTATATCACGGGAAGATCGATATAACATTACACATCCTGTATGAACGATCAGAATTTTTTCGGCTACGCGTCTTGCATGATTTGATCTACCGTAAAACTTTATATAGGCGCGTTCTTGCATAGCTAACCATTCAGTTTCAATTGAGCGCAAAATATTTATAAAATAAATTCTTTCTGATATATCAAGTTCGCTAGAAAATGCGGTAAATGGACAACCAAAAAATTCATTGCGCCTAGCAAGCATAATAAGCGATGTAGCCCAATTGGATAGATATTGATCAAATGTCTTTGCTCTCTTCTGTAAGCTTTCAAGCATTTCAAAAAGTATCGTCGAACGGTATTCGAGATATGCAAGTCCAAGTGAATTTTTTGATTCGAAATGGTAGTATAGAGTCGGTTTTTTAACACCGACTACACGAGTAATCTCATCCATTCCTGTGTTGTTGAATCCTTTAGAATAAAAAAGGACACTTGCTTTTTCTATAATTTTTCCCCGAGTGTTTAATTCGATCAATTGACACCTTTTGATTTATCAAAAAGAAATGTAGCCCTCTCAGGATGGTATGTTTTCATATAATCTCGGAATTCGCCGAGTTTAAATGCACATGGATAACGATCACGATTCCAAAAATTTATTGGCTCACCAACGATATGCCATGGAATCCCAATTCGACGATGATATTTGTATACGATTTTTTCCATATCTGCGATGCCGAGAAACTCATTTTCACGCTCAGAAAAATCTTGCATCAAGCCTCGTAACAAAAGATCGAATATGAAAATAGATTTTGTTCGATCTATATTATATTTTTCCAAAGCGTCTTTGTTGATAGCAGTGCGCCAACCATTGAAAACAAAATTTATTGAACCAGCATTCATATCACTAACAATCTTATTTAGATCGAGATTGTATTTTTCTTCTGTTGGTAATGCGGACTCTTGTTTTGATAAATCATTAACGATTATTCCCCACGTACCCACTAATTCACCAGATGTATGTCGAACACCACACACTCTTGCACGTAAAAAATTTTCAAAGGCTGCTGGCGCGATTTCATCCATAGGTACCTCTGGATCACCGCAAGTTGAACCAAATGCCTCGTTATAAACTGTGTAGATATGATGATTAAATTCTTCGATAGCATCAGTGCCGAGAAGCCATAGATCTAATTCACCGAAAGATTCAATTTTTTGAGAAACAGCACCAGAAAGCCCTAACTCCATATAAACTCCTTTAGCTTTGCAAAAATTCTAAATATTAATTAAACTATATACCTACCGATCGGTATATAATCAAGTGAAAATCTCAATAAATCCGCCAACATAGTGACATGCCATTTGTTTTTCGTCACGTCATAGAGAGTATCTTGAAATCAAAATTGGATTGTTAAATGAAAAATAGATATAAATGGAAAACCATAATTCACTCACCTTGATTGATTCGCAGACTGGAAATTTAGCTTTTAAAATTTTTCCTTCTGAAAATAACCTTTACTATAATCATTTCCATTTAGATTTTTTTTTCAAATTAAAAGATCAAAAAGAAATATCATGCAATGGAATCTTATTTAATGATATTTATCATTCTCCCGAAGTTAAATTGAAAAAAGGATTGAAAATTAATTGAGATTTAACCTGAAATAGTTCTGTTGGTATGATGCATGTCACTAGACTATAAATTGGTATGTTTGGCGATATGATCATAGCGACACTCTGTTCGTGAAATAAAGTAATTCTTTCCTTTAATATTTAATTTTATCCATCTGTTTACTTGAAATGGAGTAACAGTTGAAAATTATATTCAACCTATTAATTGCTCTTGTGTTTATAATAAACATAAGTGCAGAAAACTACACCGTGTTTATTCATAGAAAATCTAGCAAAAACCAAAACGGCGTAGTAACAACAGCTAAAGGCCTTAACATTACAAAAGTAATAGCTCTGGTAGCAGCTTTCGGAAGCTCTAAATTAGCAAATGTGATTGAATGCACAACATATACTCAATATTCAGGTCACATCAGAGCGGTTTCTTTAACGTCTGCTGGATTGTATAAAATCATAGCAAGATCATGAACGAAGGGAATCGTTAAGTTATTATCACCGAGACAAAAGTCTGTCAATTCGAATTACAATATATAAACTGTTTATATAAATATATTTTTTTTATATCACAGACATTAGGTGCTCACTAATTAGATAAATGCATTCCTGCACTGAAAATTTAAATCAATTATAATTATTATAACGATTAAACACAATTACGATTTGCCTTTTACCTCTTCCAGAGATATTTGTTTATTCATCTTAGTTTCTTTTAGAACTGGTTGGGTCAAAAGCGAGAATAGCCCAGTTATATGCAAGATTAGCATAAGAAGGCTCTATCATTGCTAAATGCAATTTTCAGAGTATTATAGATATAAAATTATTGTCGCCTTTATGCCATCTGGCATGTTATCATGGAAATTGTGCCTAAAAGAATCAGCATCTCTAATTATTTTTCAAATCGGTTCTCGAAAACGATTACTTATTTCATTTGTGTTTGGTTAAGTGGTCGAAAATAGGCGATTGAATAGTATGCCTCCAACTACAGATACTCAGATCGCTGAAATCACACCCCAAAAGTATACTGTTGTCAATGCGGCACGTTTGCTTATCATCGTACTTGCGTCACTCGTATCTTTTCAATATGATTTTCTTTTTTTCCAAAATGCCTGCCTCGCCTTTGTAGTATTTTCCATGTTATGGTTTCTTGCCGATGAAAAGGGATGGGTATCGCAGAATAAATATCCAATGATTGTCTTTATCCCAACTTTTTTAGATTTGATCATCATTTCTATTTTTTTGTATTTTACAGGTACTTATTATTCCTTGGGTATTGCGGGATATATATACGCAACCGTTGTTTGTTCTTTGAATTTGAAAGTGCAACAAGGACTATTTTCTGTCATCCTATCGATCTCATTCTATAGTGGATTATCTCTATTAGTATATTCGAATATTTTACCACATATCAATATTTTTGGTGAAGAATTTTATCTTAAGCCTGCTGGCCTACTCACCAATATTTTAATTTTTGCGATCATCACTATTGCACTTCATCTAATTGTCAAAAATCTTTCTTTAGAAAATCAAAGGCTACTACTACAAAAAGATGAAGAGAAAGCAAAAGCAGAGATAGCGAATCAAGTGAAGTCCCTGTTTCTTGCGAATATGAGTCATGAAATTCGCACACCAATGAATGGTATATTAGGAATGGCTGGACTTCTAAAGGATTCAACAATGAATTCTGAACAAAATGAATACTTGGATTCGATTTTAACTAGTGGTAATGCATTATTAGAGATCATCAATGATATATTAGATTTTTCTAAAATAGAATCTGGTAAAATGGAACTCGAATATCTCTCATTTCCAATACGCAACTTTCAACGTGAACTAACAAGTCTGTTCTTGCATAAAATTCAAGAAAAGAATATCTCCCTCACTTTCCATTTCGACGAAGCAATTCCAGATAGAGTAATCATTGATCCAACTCGTTTGCGTCAGGTGCTAATTAATCTCATTGGAAATTCGATTAAGTTTACTAAAATAGAAGGGAAAGTTGTGGTTTATGTTTCATTGATTCAGGAAAATCCGATCAAGATATTGTTCCGAATTTGGGACAATGGCATAGGAATTCCTAGGGACATGATCTCCAAATTGTTCTCGCCTTTTGAGCAATTAGATCTATCCAAAACTCGTAACTTTGGTGGGACAGGTCTTGGCCTTGCGATTTCGAAACGACTTATTGAACTTATGAACGGTGAAATTAAAGTCTATAGTATTGAAGGTCAGGAAACTGAATTTTCCTTTTTCATTTTTACTGATACTGCCGATGATGATCAGATTCAACATTACAAATTAGATCAACCCGTTAATATAGAATATAAAATTAATCCTGCATTGAGAATACTTGTTGTGGATGATAATCTCATCAACCAAAAGCTGGCAGTTAAACTAATTTCAAGAATGGGGATTAAGGTAGACCAAGCTTTCCAAGGCCAAGAAGCTATCGATAAAGTAAAAACATCAACTTATGACATTATCTTTATGGACATGCAAATGCCCTTAGTAGATGGAATTACTGCCACAAAAGAAATTTTCAAACTAAATTTAATTAGACCACCTAAGATTGTTGCTATGACTGCCAATGCATTCCCAGAAGACATTGAATTGTGTCTACGGGCCGGCATGTCTGATTTTCTCTCAAAACCTCTTGATCGAGATAAACTATATGCAATTATGGAAAGCGTATCCTAAACGTTAGAAATAATAACATTATATTACCCCCACCTCGTATTCTATCAAATAAAAAGCAAAATGATTATTTAACTAACTCCATTGCAAATCTTTTTCCATGATTTCAAAGAATAAAACTCAATTCTTTGGAAATACTCAAAATAGAATTACAAAAAGTCCGAAATATAAACTTATTTAGATTCATAGTTTATATGGAATTTTTAATGATCAATACCATGCCACCGAAATTTTTCGGTATACTGTTTCTAGAAGCCTTATATAGAAAACTTTTTCTAGAGAAAAGCGCTTCCATTTTTCACATAACATACTTCATAACCAAAGAGAAAATATAACAAAGACAAACGACACCCATTAATGAATATCCGTTCCCTAAGATATACTTTCTACCCTACAAAAAAAAGAAAAGAAAATTCGATTTGATAGATATAAATTGCTAATAAATCTTCATTAGATGATATTGATAATTTATCAAACGTTTGAGGGCACCCTTTTTTAAAGTTAAAACATAATCTTGGAAAAACTAGAATATTTCACTTAATTTTTAAAAATAATAAATTTGTTGTCAGAATTATTTTCAAAGATTATATTATGATAGATTTATATTAAATTATTTTAAAACTAAAACTTTGGTTATCTAGCATATGACGACAACAACGAAAAACAGAAAAATTTTATTAGTCGAAGACGAAGCAATTATTGCTCTAGCTACTAAAAAAGCACTAGAGCAATTTTATTATGATGTTATAACCGCATCATCACCTGAATCAGCTATCAAATTTATTAAAGAAGAACTTTTTTTTGACTTAGTGTTAATGGATTTAGACTTAAATCATGAAATCGACGGAATTCAACTTGCTCAAAACATATTAAGCATTTTTGAAATTCCAATCGTATTCTTATCAAGCCATAACTCTCAAAAATTCATTGAAAAAACGGAACGAGTGACATCTTACGGTTTTATTGTTAAAACATCCAGTATAACAGTCGTCGACACCTCAATCAAAATGGCACTCAGACTATTTGAAGCAAAAAAATTCTTAGCGAGTGAATTAGAAAGTCATAAACTCACCACCAAGGCTTTGATAGAAAAGGAAGATAACTTAGCTACAACTCTCAATTCAATCGGCGATGCGGTTATTGTAACAGATATTAGAGGAAATATCACCAGGCTGAATCCTGCCGCAACACGGCTAACCGGATGGAATGTATCCGAGGCAGTCGGAAAACATATTGATGAAGTGTTTGTCATCTTTAATGTTTATTCGAAACAGGTGGTGACCAATCCAGTTAATATGGTTTTAGAGAGGGGGGAAATTGTTGGTTTGGCAAATCATACAACACTTCGTTCCAAAGATGGAATTGAATACCAAATCTCTGACATTGCCTCACCGATACGAGAATCAAATGGAAATTTGCGCGGAGCTGTGTTGGTCTTTAGTGATATTACAGAAAAATACCGACAAGAGGAAGCAATTAGATTTAATGAAAACTTACTTTCTGAATCTCAGAGAATTGCTAAAATTGGAAGTTGGTCTTATAATGCATACTCGAACGAACTAAAATGGTCCCAGGAAACATATAATATCTATGGGGTTAAAGATACTGATTTTCAAGTTACAATCGAAAATTTTCTCGCATTTGTTCATCCTGAAGATCTCACACGTGTTATTGAAAGTGGAAAACGAATTGAAGAAGGATACATGGACGGAGGTTATACCGACTTCCGTATTAAATTAAAATCTGGAGAAACTCGTTATCTTCGTGGACATTCAGAAAAACTTCCTGCAACAGCTTATAGTCAAGAGCAGATGATTGGTACTGTACAAGATATAACGGACCAAACATTGGAAACTGAAAGATATAAATTTCTCTTTGGAATCACCTCCGATGCTGTTTTTGTCTCAGATTCAAATTTCATTGTTATTGATGTGAATCCCAGCTTTAATAAACTTATGGGATACACAAAAGATGAGATTATAGGCAAGTCCTTATTGATCTTTATTTTTGATAGCGATGCCCACAAGGTAAACCAAAGGAGATTCCAAGAAGCACAAGAACTGGGTAAAGTGGAATCGCAATGGAATTTTAAGACAAAAAATGGAGATGCTATTCAAGTGGATGTCATTTCGTATGCCATTTCAAAAAATAGCAGACTGGCAATCTTCAAAAAAGTAATTTAATTCAAGCAAACCATGAGCAATTTTTTCACTTACAACTAAAGGAAATATCCAAACCTATTCTTTGATACTCATCCATTGCAAGTATTTTGATTTTAACATTTGGATTCATTATTTTGGCTACTTTTCATCGTTCCTTTTCTTATGAGAATGCAGATAAAAGCATACAAATCGGAGCTCGTGTAACCTATGCAATATCTTATCTAAAGGAAAAATATACGGACAATAGAAAAGCATAATTGGCAGAATCATCATAACATAACATCGTTAAGCTATAATATAGGTAAATATGAGAATCGATTCGATCGAGATTTAAATTATTTATTATCCCCCAATCCATTCAATGGCAAAAGAAGATGCCGAGGCGATTCAGACAAAATACACTCTATCAATTTTCAGATTCCACAACCATTGATACCGTATAACATATATTTGGCTGGCATATCGGTTTGTTCCAATCTAACTGTTGACGATATCATGAAATTTAGCAAAAAGAAAAACTCTCCAATTTATACTCCAAATACAGATTCCGATCCAATGGATAGATTCAGTGCTATCCAAGATATTGAAAATCAATATATAAAATTTTATTATTCAGAAAAAAAATTGAAATATATAATTTTGTATAATGATCCGTTCCATTCATTTAAATCTGATTATGCGATAAATGCGATTTTAATTCCAGAAACATACAATAGAGCAGAAAAAATAAAGAATTCTGAGTTTATTATAAAGAAAAATACAAAAAGTTATTTAGATTTGAAAGAAGCAAGAGTAAAAGAACAATTTCTTGGTGGAGAAGTCATCGAATCCAATTTCAAAATCACAGAAGGAACTAAAGAATATCATTTTTTTCGAGGATGGATTTCTAAGGACAACTTAATTCCGTTAAATGAATTGGAAAACCAGATTAGTAATATGAGTTAAAAAATTAATCCATCAGATTATAATGCTAACAATCCAATGGATTTTATTATGCCAGCAAGTGTTAATTTTAATGAAAATAATTTTCCTTATTTCAATAAAATTCTGAAGCAATCGGAACATTCTGAAGCATTGTGTAAAGATGGTAAATTAAATGGTACTCAGTATAATTTTCCAATCAAATATCGATTCATAATGAAATTATATTTAGATGCAACGGAAATAATAGACTTTGATTCCAACCACAAACCAGAATTAGTTTTTCTAGAATCCCAACTTTACAATCAAATTAATAATATGCAAAAGCCAAATTATGCAGAACCAATTTTAAATCTAAAAGAAAGAAATGGACTAAAAAATTGCGAAACCATAAACTAACCATATCGAAGTAGGATTATTCGTGCGATATAAACATTACATTATAGTTTCAACATCAATTATTTTTACCATTGGATTTATTACCTTTGCCATGACTTCGCAGTTGCTCCGAAAAGCCAAACGAAGTCTTTTTCCAAGTGATTGTCGGATTACTATAACTTTTGATACAAGTAGCTTAAAATACTATGAAGACCGATGGGATTATAATTTCCAAACTTCAGAGAAAGTTGAAATTAAAGAATTTGTGCGTGCCATTGAATTTTCACCAAATACTTCTTTTAATAATTACTATTCCCTCGAAAATAATTCATCCTATTCAAGTTTTAGTTTGAACCAATGGGAAATCCAACCTGAGACAAATTATAACATCAAAGTTGGCAAATTTTATTCTGAAAACGATTGCATTTATGATGCGAGTCAGACTTTCTCAATTCCTGCACTTCAAAGGAAACCGAATTTTTGGGCGGAAAGAGAAAGTGTATTTGAATCCAATCTCACAAAAGTATTGCCAATAAGTATATCAAATGTTAAAGAATTCAAAGTTCGATATTCATTAATTAATGCATCAAATGTCGTTCAAGCAGTTGGTCAATTAGGGAATAAATATTATACTTATAACAATGGTATTAATTGGAAGAACGCCAAATGGAAAACAGGCGAAAAGGCAAATAACAGGGGTGAACAAGGTATTGATTTAGACTCTTACTTCGGTGGTTCGCAGAAAAAAGGATTCCTTGCACTTGAACTAAGTGCAGATGTAATTGATGATAATAACAAACAAGTATTAAAGGTTGAGAGTTTCATTCTTCAATCAACTAACTTAGGAATTACGGCAAAAAAAGATAATAAATCTATTCATGTTTGGGTAAATACTCTAAATAAAGCTCAACCAGTTAATTCATCTTCGATTAGCCTCTTTCATAGAGGGGAACAAATGGGTAACTGCAAAACAGAGAAAGATGGCCATTGTGTTATACAATTTTCAGGAAGCATAGAACCTAATAGATCAATTCTTGTAGCTGATGCAGAAGGAACTGATTCAGCATTTCTTTATTTAGGTGAATCTGAATTATATTCTTATGATTATGATTCCAATACCGCTTTAGTCCAAGGGAAAATTTACTTCGATAGAAAACTTTATCGTCCAGGAGATAAAGTGGAAGTAAAGGCATTTATAGGTGAAAAGAAAAATGGTCATTTTTCTTCCTTTGAAAGTAAAAGTGTGCAAGTTGCGGTTCGTGATTCAAAAGGTAAGGAAGTATATTCTAAATCTATAATATCCTCATATCAAGGAGGGGTAGCTTTTACTTATCCAATTTCCAAGGATTCTCCTCTTGGGCATTATACCGTATCATTGACATCCCCAGGTGCAACGTATCAATTTTCCTCTGACACATTTCAAGTTGAAGAATTTAGACCAGTAAATTTTGCCGTTGATGTTGAAGTTCCGAAACAATTATCAAAAAAGGATAAATTAAAAGCAAAAATTATCGGAAAATACCTGTTTGGTGCGCCTATGACTGGTGCAAAAGTAAAATATTCTATTTTAAAAAAACAGAAGTCAATATATTTTCAAGATCATTCTGATTATTCATTTGGTAATAGCTTTTATTATGATGACTATTATCAGGACAACACGGAAGATTCATCCGGATATTTGAGTGGCGAAGAATCGGAGTTAAACGCCAAAGGAGAATATTTAGTAGATACAAAAATAGAAAATATTGAATCTAAATTCACTACTTCAGATTCAGACATCTCTATTGTGGATCCATATACTTTGCTATTAGAAGCATCAGTACTTGATATAGATGGAAAATCTGTGACAAAAACTGAATCTGTTTCTTATTTACCTTCCGATTCATTTGTCGGTCTTAAATGTCAAGATCGTTATCAAGGAATGGAACAGCCATTTAAATTTGGAATTCTAACTGTTGATAAAGACGGCAAAGCAGTCACTGGAAAAGACTTAAAAGTTCATGTCATTTACAATGACTGGAGCTCTGTCTTATCAAAAGGAATTGGAAAATTACTCTTCAGATCCAACTCTCTGGAAAAAAAGATAGTAGAAACAAAAAAAATAGTATCAGGTACAAATTCCAATTTCGAATTCAAAGCCAAAGATTCTGGAAGTTATACATTAGTTGTGACAAATTCAGATGGAATGTATTCTCGCATTGATTTTTATGCATATAAAAAAGAAACTTATTATGCATGGGATTTTCGTAGTGATGATTCTATCGAATTAAAATCCGATAAAAAAGATTATAAAATCGGTGATACTGCAAAAATCTTAATTAAATCCCCGTTAGCGGATGCAAGACTTCTTGTCGCTGTCGAAAGAGATGAAATCTATGAAACATATACTTACCAATTAAAAGGAAATAGTTTACCTTTAGAAATTCCTATCAAAGGAGAATACTTACCCAATGTAACAGTCAGTGTCGTATTATTAAGCGGACGCCAAAGTTTACCCAAAGACTCCTCTGAATCAGATGCAACCGAATTTAAAGATAATGATCTTGGAGCACCTAAGTCAAAATCAGGGAAAATTGTATTGAAAGTTGATACTTCAAGTAAAATTGCACCTTTGACTATCAAGACAGATAAAGAAGAATATGGACCACGAGATTTAGTTAAATTAACCATCAAAACTCATCCAGGATCAGAAGTTGCTGTGTCAGTTGCTGATAGAGGGGTTTTAGATTTAGTCGGATACAGATTTACGAATCCAGTTTCAACATTCTATAATCTTTGGGCCAATATTGTAAAAACATATGAAATGAGAAATCTTATCATTAAACATTACGCCTATCAAAACAAAGGTGATAGTCCAGGTGGTGATTATGGCGATGAGGGCGGTGGAGGATTTGGTTTTGATTCGGAAGATGGAACTCGCAAAGATTTCCGTTATACGGCCTTTTGGAATCCAGCTTTAATAGCTGATAGCGTTGGAGAAGTAGAAATACAATTCAACTTGCCTGATAATTTAACTACATTTCGGATTATGGTCGCTTCCTCATATAACGGAACATATGGGGTAGAAAACAAAGAGTTTCGTGTAAAAAAAAGTTTGGTTTTACAAAAAATAGCATCACGATTCGTTAGGATCGGCGACGAACTAGAACTAGGTGTTTCGGCTACAAATAACACAAAGAAAAATTCAAAGTTTAAAATTAATGTCAAATCTGATTTTTTGGTTTCTAGTACTACTAATACGGATACGATAGATCTAAACGCGGGACAAACCAAAGAATATACGAAAAAAGTTAAATTATCTAAGGAACAATATATTAAACTTCGTGAAAAACAGTCGGATGGAGAAATTTCTGTAGACTATATTGTTAACGCAGAACCTCTGTCTTACGCTGATTTTTCAGATCTCAAAAAAAATGATATTTCCGATTCTCTTAAAGTTAGTATTCCAATTAAAGAATTAGATATGGTCTCTGTTGCGAAGGCTTCAGGATTTACTGATTCTAATTACAAATATCTAGTCAAATTTCCTTCGGCAGATCAAATTTTAGGAAATAGAGGACAAATTCGCACGAGTCTTTCAGCTACAGCTTTACAAGGTTTACGAAATGCTTTTGATTTTTATGAATCAAATCCATATTTTTGTATGGAACAGCGAACATCCGCTTACTTACTTTCCATTAGTTCCGGCTCATTACTCAAAGATTTTAAATACGCACCGCCAAACAAAGATTCATATGATTTTGCGAATATTGAAAAACTTTTTCTAGATGAGATGAACGATTTTCAATATGCGGATGGAAGTTTTGGACTATGGAAAGAAAAATATGGAAGATCGGGTTATCCATATCTTACAGCTTATGTATTAGAAACTATGCAATTAGCAAAAGAAAGAAACCTTCGTATAAATAATTCGGTTATAGCACCTGCGATTCGTTATCTGGAAGATTATATAAAAAATCCATCTGATTCGAAAGATGAATCCTGGCAAAATTTGGCTAAGATATATAGTGTTTTAGTTAAAGAAAAGCGAAATACCTCTTCACTAGAAAAATCTTTATCTGATAATTTCCAAGATCTTAACGCAAAGTCGCAAGGGACTTTTTTACTTGCACTGGCCGAGGCTAAAGGTATCTCATCTAAAAATTCAGATCCATCTTTTAAAAAGATGTACGATCAATATGCTAAGAAATTTATTTGGGAAAATGATCAAACGATTAAAGTAATCCAAGAAAATGAAAACCGTTTTTGGTATTCTTATTATTCTCATGCATCAGCACTGGCCATCTATCTTAGATTACAGATAAAAGTCGACTCTGATAACAAAAAAATTCCTTCTTTAGTGCAGCTCCTGTTACTTGAAAAAGCTATATCTTATTGGAATGACAGCCATAGTGCAGGTACTTTAGCATTTGCTTTGCGAGAGTATCATGATAAATTTGAAATTGGATCTACCGAAACTTCAGCCTCAGTTTTTTTTGGGGAATCGAATCTTTTTAACGGATCATTTGCCCAAGACTCAAATGCACTTACGACAGAAAATTTTTCATTGGATAGACTATTTGGGAAAAGACCACCTAGCAATACCGAAATGAAGTTTCAGAGAACAAGTGATGGCGGTAGACTTTACTTTAGTTCCAGTTTCAATTACGTGCCAATTGATGAATCATTAAAATCATATTCAAACGGTATTAAAATTGAAAAAACAGTCTCCAAAGTAGTTGGACGTTCTGATTCCGAGGAACCGATTTTAGAAGAAGTTAGCGGAAAACTAGACAGAGGTCAAACATACTATGTTAAACTAACAATAGAATCTGATGATGATAGAGCATTTCTGATGGTAGTAGATCCAATTCCATCCAATACTGAAATTGTAAATACATCTTTTTTAACTGAAAAATCTTATAATGAAGAATCTGATGAAGGTTCATCTGACGGAGATTATTCTGATTACGATTATTATGACGGAAATTCATTTACTGAATTTCGTGATGATCGTGCTTTATTTTCAAAAGATCGGTTGCGAAAAGGAGAAACAGAATTCCACTATTATTTGCGTCCTTTAGTAAAAGGAGTTTCTTTACTACCTGCCGCCAAAGCCTTTCTTATGTATCAATCTTCATTTCGCACGAATAATGCTACTTCTCGCATGAAAGTGGAGTAAAGTGCATCGATCAGAGTTTTTATCATTTATTTGGCTAATTCCACCTTTTGTTTGTTTGGTGGGGTTAGCATTACCGCTACATCAAAATGACTTAAATAAAAAAATATCACTTAACATAAGATCCGCAGATAAAAAACAATTTGGAAAAGGATTAAATGGGAATGGTGCTAATCAAGAATGGAAAAAACTTAGTGAATTTCCATACTATTTAAAAGAGATAATTATTCTGGCAGAAGATAAGCGTTTTATTTACCATAATGGTATAGATCCGATTGCTATTGGGCATAGCATATATACAGGTATTTTCACAAAACAAAAGTTTAGAGGTGCATCAACTATAACACAACAATTAGTTCGTTCAATAAATCCTGATATACTATCTTTACCTTTTCCAATTAGAAAAATAATTGAAATAGCTCTAGCATTAAAATATTCAATGTGGATTAACAAAGATCAAATTTTGGAATCTTATTTAAATACAATTTCAATACATTCAAATTACGATGGTTTTCCAGCTGCCGCAAAAAGATATTTTAAGAAAGATATTCGTTTTTTATCAATACAAGAAAGTATTGCCTTAATTGTTCTTATACGATCGAACTCACCGCCTATATCAAAATTTAAGGAAAGATGTATTTCTCTTCGAGATAAATTCGATAAATCAATAGTAATGGATTTAGATTATTTAACTAATTCCCTAGAGCTAAACGGAAATACTGAAACTATAGAAAATTCAGTCTCGTCCGAAAATTTGCATTTCGAAAGATGGATTCGAACATTATATCCTGATCAAAAAGGCATTTTAAATACACATTTATCTTCAAATACCAATCATCATATACATAAAATTGTATTATCGGAATTGGAATCTTTAAAAAAATATAATGCGACAAATGCAGCCGTCATAGTTTTAAAATTATCAAAGGGCAATGAACCACTCAAATTGATTAGTATGATTGGCTCAAAAAACTTTTTTGAAGAAAATTCTGGCCAAGTAAATGGAACCTTAGCATATCGTGACGCTGGAAGCACTCTGAAACCATTGTTATATGGATTAGGTTTAGAAAAAAAAATTTTCACACCAAATTCTATTTTTCACGATGAAGAAAAATCATTCCAAATCAATCAATCAGGTGAGATTTATTCACCAAGAAATGCAGATCTTCAATTTTGGGGAGATATGACACTTGCAGAAGCTCTAAGCAATTCAAGGAATATTCCTGCAGTTGATGCTCTTCAAAAGATTTCAATTACCGATTTTCATAAATTTCTTAGAATTATTGGATGGAATCATTTAAATCAAAACCCTGATAAATTCGGATTAGGCTTAGCATTAGGAACAGGAGGAACCACATTACTTCAGCTAACGTATGCTTATTCTAGTTATGCGATGAAAGGAAAATTGATTCCATTGGAAATTGGTACTATCGAAGGTATGCCAATCGCCATAGGTAAAGAAATAAAAATATTTTCGGATGAAACGGCCGAAGAAATAAGTTCTATATTAATGAATAACGAATTGAGAAAACGAGCTTTTGGGAACAGGAATTTTTTAGATTTTCCTTATCCTGTCGCCGTTAAAACTGGTACTTCAAAAGATTACAGGAATTCTTGGACTATTGGTTATACAAGCGGATATGTCGTTGGAGTATGGGTAGGTAATTTCTCGGGAGAGAGATCAAATGAAGTATCCGGTACCTTTGGCGCAGGAAGAATATTTCACAGTGTTATGCGGTATTTGATGGAGGATAATTCAGATAGAACATTTTCTTTTTCAAAACTACGCGAATATAAAATTTGTAGAAAAACTGGAAAATTAGCTAGTGAAAATTGCAATCATTTAACAATACATATGCGAAACAACAATAAGTCTTTACCGATATGTAAAGATCATTTAGATAGTATCGAATCAGCTGAATTTATTTCTCCAATTGATGGACAGATTTTTATTTATCATCCTTTTCTTAGAAAAGACACTCAATCTATTCCAATTCGAGTGAGAATTGCCAAAAATAAGAATGTTATAATCCTATGGAATGAAAAAGAGACTTTGAAATTAAATTCGGATGGCCAAACAAAATTACCTTTGATTCAAGGAATTCATAATCTTACTCTAATAGCTGATAATCAAATTTTACAAAATATACAAATCATTGTGAAATGAAAAACAAAAAGACCTTCTATTTTTATTTATTACTTTCGATTCTATTAATTTATATTTCTTCATCTTCATCCATTCTTTATTATTTAATAATATTTTCATCCTTATTGATTCTTTGGTTTTTTAAAAAATCAAATTCGTATTTTTTAATATTAATAAATTTTCTTATTTTTACTATTTTATTTTGTCTGGCCCTCTACCAAAAAAAATACAATATCTCTATCAATTACTCTCTATTAATTTACTTTCTAGAAAATATTTTTTTTCTACGAGAGAATCTTTTAGAATTTGTAATAGAGATTCCGCTAGGATTCAAAATTTCTTACATCTTTTTGTCCATTTCTATAATATGCCTAATCAAAAATCATTTTAAACTTGCTTTGGCTTTCTATTGTCTCATTTTAATTTTGGTATTTATTGCGCCTGACACTAATTATACATCAGCCAAAAGTAACAGAACTGAAACTCAGCTGACCGATTCTTTACTATTTCCATACATTGGGAAGATAAGCAAACAAACGGATGTTATGATTTTTTTATTGGAAGGTGTTAGTGAATCTCATTTTACTAGCTCTGTAAACAATAATTTCAATAAAAAATATCCAAATTGGAAAATAGAAAATTTCTTTATATCAATGCCGCATAGCAGTAAAAGTATATATACTCTATTGACAGGCAAACTACAAATACACGAATCCCGCCCTAAAATTAATGACAATGATGCGAAATTTTCGCTTCCAAAACATTTTCAAAATTGGGGATATCAGACTTCTTTTTATACATCACAACCATTAATAATCGAAAATCTTGAACAAATTTCCGAAACCTTTTTTATGGAAAGAGATGATCAAATTTCATTGAGTAAAAAATTTCCTTCTTTTTCATCATTTAGTTGGGGAATTGACGATGCTGTATTACTCGATCGAATTACTTTAGATTTAAATGTTAATAAGCCTCTCTTTTCTATATTATATTTTTCTAATACACATAGCCCTTATTTTGTTTCAGATCGTAATAGTTTTCTACTAGGAGACAAATCTGATTCCTTTTCTCGGTTCAAGGCGGCTCTAAATTATAATTTTGAAATAATTGAACAAATTATTAACTTGGTCAAGAAAGAAAGAAATCGTGATACTTTGTTTATTATTATTTCTGATCATGGAGAAAGTTTTGGCGAAAGAAATTTTCATCATCACAACTATTCTCTATATGATTCTGAAACGAAAGTGCCAGCCATTTTTATTTATAATAAGGATTTAAAGCAAAGAATCTTTCATAGTGGTGCTATGAAAGATTTTAAATTATCTTTATTATCTCTTTTTGAATCAAACAATTCAAATTCAAATTTCTTTACACTCGGATATAAACTGAAACTTCTATTAAAATCATGGAATTCTGATGCATATTTAGGTATAATTGAAGATGATAAAAAATTGATATTTCATAAAGAAAATAATCGATTATTTGAGTTAGACTTAATGGAATTTAATGAAAAAGAACTAACAGATAACAAAGATAAATTTAAATTTATGGATCAGTATACAAAATTATTAAATCAATTTCCATAAATTAAAATTGGAATTTATTCTTTTCTTGGAACAACATCAATTTTTTATATCACTTCTGGATCATTTTCTGGAATCAACGATTTCAAAATATAATCGCAAAGCAGGCAGTAATTCTAGCTGCTTGGGGTTCTTCAGAAACTGTATTAAATTTAACTTCTTTACACTATTCAATTGTATCTGACTTCGAATCATCTTTACTATGTTTGACTCCAGAATTTTTTATGGGAAATCCTGCTTCGCTATATGCCCTGTAAATATTTCAATCGAGCCTGAATTTAATATTTTTGATTTCATTGTGATATTTAATAATCGACAGAGATTTATTTGGCCAGTATCTTTGATAGAATTCCTATTTTAATGTTCTCCATATCATGAATCATTTTATTCAAACACATTGAACTATAAGAAAAAACTGGAGTGCATACTCATGAGTAATCTTTCTGAAGAAAAAAAAGAAATATTTAAATCATTAGAAAAACGCGCTAAAGATGCCAAATCAATCGAAGATAAAATATTTATAGGAATTGAAATTGCAAAATTTTATTTGAAAGAGAATAAGATTAATTCACAACCAAATAGTTTTCATAATAAATTAAATACACTGGAATTAGACGAATTCATTTTTCTATCAAATAAGAAATTCCTAGGATATTTATATTCTAAGAATCCTAACTTTGTTTCGAAGATTCTAAGTACTTCTTGCTACGAAGAAAATTTTACTCCCAAAATAGCATCTGTCCAAATAGATTTGCTAGAAGAAATTTTTTTGCATGGAAATATAACCGATTTCACAAAACTATTTGAAATATTTAAAACACATTATGAAAATCAATTTGAAAAGAATATTGCCTTCAGAGAGGAGAAGTTATTAGAAAAATTTTTAAAACTTTTGATACTTACTGGCTTTGAAAAATATATAGCGTCTACACATAAGCTATTTAATAAACATACTTTAAATAAAAATTTATATATATTTCTGCTCGCTAAATCAAACGCATTGATTTCATGCGGAAAAAATAAAGAAGCAGTAGATTGTATGAGAGAATTAATTCCGTTCATAAATAAAGATCCATATTTACTTAGGGAGACTGCAGTTCGATTTAAAAAACTAAATCAAATAGAAAACGTGGAATCTTACTTAAAATTTTCCATTCTTTTTTCAAAAAATAACAAAGATTATGATAACTATAATCTTTCTTTAGCAGAGTTATTATTATGGAGCGGAAATATAAATGTATTAGAAAAAGAAAATCTATCTTTAGATTTTGGGATTTCAAAACTAGAAACCTTTTTTCATGTTGCAAATGCTCTCCATAATCTCGGCGAAAAAAACACTTATTTTAAGTTCATCGATCAAAGTTTAGTAGAAATAGAAAATACGATTCAGAATTATAAGGAAATGTATTTCGAATCTGATATTAGTTTCGATTATTACGGATCCGTTTCGAAAGCAAAATCTTTGTCAAGCGTAGTCATATCTTCCCTATTAGAGAATGGATACATAAAACAAGGATTAGAATTATATGCGGAAAATCCAGATTTAATGATTAAAATCAACATAAGCTCAAACAGTATCTGGAATTTTTTAGATTATATTTATACGAATTTAAATTTACCAGTAAATTTATACTTTGTTTCTATCTTTACGCTTCTCGATTATCCTGAAAAATTTGTAGAATATCTTTCATTTACCATAATTCAAACGCGAAGCAACTCTAAAATATTGACTGACTGTTTTATATTATATGGTATTTATCTTAAGTTAACGGATGAAAGCCCCTCGGTTCTAGAAAAAATAAATTCTATCATCCCATATTCAGATCCTGGCGATTCCATAAATACTGATTCAAATGATATTTTTTTTAACGATTTGACATCCCCTAATGATAAAAATTCCAGATCGGACCACTTAACAGCGGAAAGAATAAGTGAAATTCTCGGAGGAGAATTACCTTAAATTTTGTAATCTTCAAACTTACTTCTAATTTCTTCCGAATACATTATTCTGCTCTTTTCTTATTTAGAATTAATTAACTACAGACAAGGATTATAACGATTTCTTTTAATGTAAGAAATTTCATAGAACTTTGGAAATGAATATTGTCTAGCTTAGCGTTCATATTTAAACTATTAACATATCTCTTATATATTTTTATAAAACTACGAACTAACTAACAGAAAATTTTTAACTAACTAAATATAGGTTTTAAAGATTACATTTTTGTGATAAGGAGAAAACCAGCACCGCCCACGAGCCACACCCCTCCACCCTAACTCGGGTGGGGGTTCGATCAATTATCGGCCTTATTATGTCTCATCAAATCTCCCCTTCCATAGAAACAAAAAAAGCCCCACTGTTTAGGTGAGGCTTTTCTTTCTTTAACCATTTAACTGGCATTTGTCTTTGGTTGTTTCCCAACCGATTCCCGAGCTTTTCGAAGGACATTTACAATATACATCGTAACTTGACATGCCAAGATTCATTTATAAAAGGAGGATTCAACTTATCCCACGGCAAACAACGGCTAATTCGAAATTGCCCTCCCTATGGCAAAGAAAAATACTTATATTTTTTCAGACGCTATCATCAATGAATTAGATTATCATCTTAGAATTATCTTTTTCTAAATTCCAATTTTTGGAAAAATTATACTTCACTTCAAACCTTACTCCGATAATTCCCATTTCTAAATCCTCCAAAAGGACAAAGCGTACGTCAGCTCCTACTTATTTCTTATGAATCTGAACATAAATTGATTTGGCAAAAACATTTCAGACCATTTATTTCTTGTTATTCGAAAAAATTAGAAAAGAAATTGTCCAATGCCCCTTTAAAGAAGCTCATAATATTATCAATACATTAAATTCGGATTATTCCAAATCAGTCAAATCCAGAAAGTGGATTCTAATTAACTTGCATCAAATCTTCGTTTCACGTAAGGTTCCTCTCGCCTTTCCAGTTTGAAAAATGGCAATTAAATTTGAGGACATCTATTCCTTACAAGCATCAAAAAAAGGACTTAAAAAAAATTGTTAGTCGGCTATTTTACTAAAACCGACCCCGAAATCTTGTTTTAACATTTTATGAAAACTTATCTTTCTAACATTTTCGCCAGAACCGAGGCCCATGCCAAAAAAAACAAATCCTTCGGTCACGATTTATTATGTCACATTTTTTATGATTTTTTCCCGAAAAGTATAATCCCCTCTTAGCTGATTTACCCACTAATCGGGGGAATCCGTCCCAAAGAAGAGGAATCAATCCTGAGTTTGGCGGGTCAATTTCATCAAAAGACGAAGCCGTTTTCTATGTGGCCAAAAGAGTCATTGAGCGTTTCTTAGGCGAAAAAAATGCGAAAATTTCATAGACTGAACCTGAATAATTTTTGTGCATTATGCGAAAATTTGCTTTAAATAATAATAGGAAGTTAACAATCGTTGCATAATCGAAAATAATAGGAAAAATATTATGCTAATTAGAATTTTTTCGCTTTCTCTTGTATTCTTGAATTTTCTTTCTTGCTTTGCCTTTTTGGACACAAAGGGATTTACAACTAAATCAGGAAAAGGATTTACCAGTGCTCTTGCGACCATGTTAGGAGCTGTTTCATCAACTTCTTCGGGATTGGAAAATTCTGTCGATAGCACACCGGCGGGTTCAGGGGAAGTATCAACTTCCGGTGCAAGCCTCCGATCAACAGATGGTAATTTGACTATTGATTTTCCCGAAGGTGCAGTAACAGAGAATATCGAATTCACCATCAGTAAATATACACAAGAAGATTCTGTGTATCCAGGCGCGTATGTGCCTACAAGCAGTGGTTATATTTTATCGCCCTCATATCATTTTAAAAAGCCTGTTACAGTCACAATGGCCCTCGATACCACGAAAATACAGGCTTTGAATCTTATTAAAGGAAATTCATTGGGTTTCTCTTATAGCCAAACGAGTGCCGAGGCAAATGCAGGAAAATTCCCTAGCTGGAGTATGCATAATACTACTGTTAGTGGAGACAAAGTAGTATTTACAACAGACACATTTTCGATTTTTGGTCTAGGCACACCACCGGCAGGCAATAGACCGCCTGTAAATTTAGGAGCCTTTTATCATTTTAAACCAGGATGCAGTTATCTGCCTTATATGTTACGCACACAGGTATTTGATCCAGACGGTGATCCAATTGAAGTATATTTGATCACAGGTCCAAAAAACGGTGGTTCTATGGCGATTCGTATGACTAGAGAAGGAAGTACGAATTGGTACAATGCGCTCATACCTTATGAAGCGATGAAGCAAGTTGGAATCAATATGCAGATTTCAGTTCGGGACAGTTATGGAAATAACTCCCTTATACCGGGTTCAAATGTTTTTACGTATCCAGAAAGTTCAGGTATATCTACATTTATCAACGATTACGACACAGACGTAGACAATGATGGTATTCTCTGTGCCTGGGAAAGAGACCACGGTAGATCAGATACTACTCCTTCCGATGTCGTTGCGGATAATGATAGTGATGGAATTCCCAATACGGATGATCATACACCAAATGGTGAATCCAATCCTCAGATCGACTCCTTAGCCATTTTTCCTTCAGAAGTGACTATGGATTTAGGTGAAAACGCATTGTTTGGTGTCATGGCAAGTTATCTTGGTAATCCTCGCTTTGTGAATGCCTCAATTTCGGCGAATGGAATCGGCTTAAATGGAAATAACGTTGGAACGATGACTCGGAATATTTTTACTCCATCCGTTCCCGGTGCGGCGGCGGTGACAGCCAGTGTAAATGGTTTGAATGCTGTTGCTACTGCGATTGTGCGTGATTCGCTTGGACCGAACGATATACTTGATTTAAGTGCATTCTCGATTTCCCAAAACAAAATTCGTTTAGAGTGGTCGGCTCCAGGAGATGATGGAATTTCTGGAAAAGCTACAGGATATCTGATTTTTAGATCTACTTCGCCAATAACAAATCATGCGACTTGTGCAGGTGCCCAGATTACTCATAATCTAGTGCCAAAGACTGCCGGTGTTCGTGAAGCATTGGATGTTGCAGGATTAGTTCCCAACACGAACTATTACTTTTGTGTGATAGCAATGGATGACTCTGGTAATTTTAATCGATGGAACGGAGGTTCGGTGCTAGCAAGAACCTGGACATCTCCTGATCTTAGCGCTCCAAATGATATTAACAATCTAGTCGCTGTTCCATTGGGTATCGATAGGATTCAGCTAAATTGGACTGCAGTCGGAGATGATGCAAATGTAGGAATGGCATCAAATTATGAAATTCATCGTAGCACAAGTCCCATCACTCACTTGAATAGCTGTATTTCTTCAGTTGAAGTTCCTAATGCGATCTCACCTGCAGCCGTTGGAACCAATTTGAGTCTCATTGTATCCAATTTGTCTGACAACACACAATACTATTTTTGTGCACTTGCGGTAGACGATGTAGGTAATTATAGCAATTGGACTTCAAATGTTTCGGCTACAACTCTTCGTGCCAATCTTCCTCCTACAGCGGTAATGAATATTTACCAATTAGATTGGGGAAAAGGAGACGCCATTCAACTTAGAGCATTAGTTTCTGATGCTGATGGTATAGCGTGTAATGCAAACGTCGGAAATTACCAATATGAATGGTCAGTGGTATCAAAACCTACGAATTCAAATTTAACAAATTCGAGCATAACTAATCAAACTTCTTTAGCGGCAAGTGTTACTCCTGATAAAATCGGAAAATACACATTTCAGATAAAATTTACTGATGATGCTGGTAGCTGTGGGGGCGGTGCGAAGAATGCAATCGCAACGATAGTATTAAGTGTCGTTCCGAAATTTGCTTGGGTAAAATCAATCACAACTGGTATGTATGGATCTTATTTTTCGTCCGTTGCTACCGATGCGGCTGGAAATATCTATGCCGCTGGTATACAAAGGGGTATAGATAATTATTCTTATGGCCCTGGAGTTTCGGCTACTTCCACTTCCAATGATATCAATGCCGTATTAGTAAAATATGATCCATCCGGCAATGCACTTTGGGCTAGGGCAATCAGCAATGGAACAGAGTATTCCAATTATTCGGGTGTCGCGGTTGATGCCAATGGGAATGTCTATGTTGCGGGTGGACAAGGCGGTAGAGGCACATTTCATTACGGATCTGGCGTCTTTTTAACAGGTGTTACAATAGGTTGGAATCCCACTTTGGTTAAGTTCGATTCAAATGGGAACGCACTCTGGGCAAAAGGTCTCGTCTCATCTAACGGAAGTGATTCAGCTTTTCAAACTATAAAAATCGACAACCAAGGAAATGTCTATGTGGCTGGGCTTGAAGGTGCAGGTTATTTTGACTATGGAAATGGAAGTTCGGTTACTGCCTCAGCTGGACAAAACCTAGTTATAGTAAAGTATGATTCAAATGGAAATGCGATATGGGCTAGAACTAGTTCATCGTCAATTAGTACAGGAGCTAAGGGACTGGCAATAGATGCAAATGGCGATGTCATAGTAATAGGAAGGCAGTATGGCCTTGGTTCTGCTCAATATGGCAACGTTTCTTTAACTAGCGCCTCAAGAGGAGAAAATCCTACCTTACTGAAATATAACTCCTTTGGTAATGCCTTATGGGGTAGTACAATATTTTCCGCATCTAACAACGGTTCAGGAGCTGGTTCAGCTTTCAATGCAATTTCAGTGGATATCTCAGGCTATATCTACGTTGCAGGCTATCAATTACCAAATGATTCTATTAATTATGGAGGTAGTGGTGTAGTTATAAACACTGGAACAAATATGCTTGGTTTTGTATTGAGTTATGGCTCAAATGGAATAGCACGATGGTCGAAAATTCCAACCATCAATGGGACTTCTACTGGACATGAATTATATGGAATTCAGTCTGATATAAACGGAAATATATACGTTAGTGGTTATCAAGGTGGGTCCGCTACATATGATTATGGAAATGGTGTCAATTTCACTTTAGCAACAAACATTGGTTATCCAATCATTTTAAAATTGAGTTCGACAGGATTTCCTCAATGGATAAAAAGTATTCATTCTGGAGATGGCGGAGGATTCAGAGGGATTACCTTAGATCAGAATAATTCTATTATTTTGGCAGGGTCGAAAGGTAGAAATGTTTTCTATGAAAACAATCTCCAAGTAATAAGTCTTACTGGTTCTGATTCAGTCATAACGAAAATAAGCCAAGATTAAAGATTTTTACCCTACCAAAGAGTCACTTCTTCGAAAGAAAGGGAGTGACTCTTTTATTGAATTTCTTCTGTGATTTCAGAATACCTAAATGATTCCAATTCAATTGTAATAAAAGTTCTCCGTTATCTGACACAAAAGGAAGCGGATTGAGATGATGATAAAATTCAAAAGTGTAACCCGCTTACTAACATGATATACGATCGAAATGACCGTTATTGCTATTCCTTCCCCCCTCCCCCATCTCAAAACTCACTAGAAAAGCCCCACGTATTAGGTTAGGCTTTTCTTTCTTTAACCAGCGCATTAGCTTTTGACTTAGCTGTTTCCCGACTGGCTCCTGAGCTTGTCGAGGGACATTTACAATAAACAACGTAGCGTGACCATTACGGTTCACCTAACAAGGGATGGTTAAATTGTTCCTTTATAAAAGGAGAACTAAGCTTTGCTCGCTAAAAACTCTTAGAATATTTTCCTACTGAAAATATTCTGTGGCTACCTTGTTAGGACTTCATCCTCTTCACGAGTTTCAACTTAGAACTGCCTCTCCTTGCGATTATAGGGCGAGTCCCCAAACACCTCTCGTAGTTCCGAACTCAATTCAGAAGTGATGAATAAATTCACAATTCGTTGGGGTCGGGCTATCCAGGGCTTTGGTCGCCTTGCGACCGCTAACGCGCCCTTACTATCCCTCTCGCTGAGGAAATGAAGACACTTATTTTCATTTCTTTAAAAACAAAAGAGAATTCTTATTTGCCAGCCTTCACTCGAGAATCAGAACACAAATATTTAAGGCAAAACCATTTTAGAAATTTTATTGCCAGTAAAACGGAAAAAGTTGAATCCACTTTTGCAAAATTTCAAATTGGAAGTTAGCAGATGTTGAAAAACTTCTCGCCTATTGGAAAAATATAGTCGCCACTCGCTCCGACTGGCTTCCCACGGTACAGCGGGCTCACCGCAAGTAATGGACATTCTGTCCCGAATATCGGGTTTCCCTTCTGGATTCGGAGACTGGATCTTATCAAAAGGCTAAGGACTTTCCTAAGTGGTTAAATAACATAGCGATGAAATAAATCTTCGCTGAATCATCCAATTATAACAATCCAAATGCGACAAAACGAAATACTCAATTTTGACAATGCAATTAATAATTATAATCGCCTTTTAGTTACCCGCCTAACGATAAAGGCCAGTGTGTCGCAAAGATCGGGCATCCCTATTTTGTTTGGGATTTTGGTTCAGGAAAAACCCCTACCAAAGTCCAAAGTGGCTAAAAGGTCGATGCAAATTTGGGGTAAGCCTTCTGTTTGTCGGGACTTGGTCTGGGACAAAATCTAACCCATATCCTAAGTAGTTTTAAAGTAATAAGATCAAAGGAAAAAGCATTCCGTACAACAAATTACTGACGATTTCGATAGGTTTTTCAGTTGTTATTCGTTGACCGGTAATTCTCAGCACTTATATTAGGAAATAGAAATGGTAATCAATTCTCCTCATCAGCACAAAACGCGCGCTAGCGAGAACATAAAGAGCGGATTTTTGAAAGGTGTTGGATTCGGACTAGGGCTCCTAACAACGAGCCTTTTTGCAGCTGCAACAGCCATGAAAGTCTTCTCGGCTGGGGAAGCGCTGAGTTCTTCCAAAATCAATCAAAACTTTGCCATTGCGGCGCCAGAAGGTGCAATCGTTCCCTTTTATCTAGATAGCTGTCCTGACGGTTGGGCAGCCGCCGACGGAACCAACGGGACTCCAGACCTGCGAGGTCTTTTTGTGCGTGGTCGCGACAATGTCGGTACCGGTGCCGCAGGGAACGATCCAAGTGGTAATCGTGCTATCGGAAATCTACAGACGGATGCATTTCAGGGCCATTGGCATTTACCCTCATTAGGAACCAGATTTCTAGAATACACTTCCACGTCGAATATAGCTTCAGGTGGAGGTAATGCCAATGGTGAGTTTCAAAGTACTGCAACAGGCAGCCCAACGACTGACGGAGCTAACGGAACCCCACGAACTGCAACCGAAACTCGCCCAAAAAACGTAGCACTCACTTTTTGTATGCGTAAAAATTAATTTTTGAGCTCAAAAAAGAATGATGCCACTTCAATAAAGAATTGAAATGAATGTTATCGAGCGTAAAACAACCATTAGGTTCATACTTTCAATTGCTCTCCTTTTACTCCCCGTATCCTGCAGCCTGGATTTAAACCATGCATATGATACCAAAACCACAGAATATTTCAAAACGCAGATAAAGATCTGCATTGCCCAGAGATTCAGGAATTGCCAAATCTTTGGAGTGAACTATGGGGGCAGTTGCCTTTTCGATGAAAATCTGTTCGACGATGGTTGCACGTACTCACCATAAAATCGTTAAAGACAGCTTCATCGAATAAAGTTCTCAACCCTGCACTCTTTGGATTGATCGCATTAGACAAAATCAGACCAATTGTTTCAATCAATGTATCCACGGAATAAAAAATAATCGCCTTTAAGCATGTCGGCTTCCTATACAGTGCATTGTGTCGCGAGAATCAGGTATCCCTTTTGTTTTTTTGGGGATCGGATCTGGTAAAAGCCTTACCAACTTCCTATATAGTTAATTCCCTCTCCAACAAACAAAAAAAGCCCCACTGTTTAGGTGAGGCTTTCTTTCTTTAACCATATAACTGGCATTTATCTTTAGTTGTTTCCAACCAATCATTTACAATATACAACGTAGCGTGACCATTCCGATTCATCTAACAAGGGATGGTTAAATTGTTCCTTTATAAAAGGAGGTGATCCAGCCGCACCTTCCGATACGGCTACCTTGTTACGAC